>JGI25917J50250_1000007_pt1 | contig 60037 bp, 53 predicted proteins | sample LauGreSBDMM110SN_4_FD_50250 | JGI IMG/M metagenome (IMG submission 50250) | reverse complement strand
GATATTATTAGCATTGGAAAAAATATAAAAAAAAAGTTTGATGACATTTTTACAAATAACAACACATATGATAACATTGATGTTATTTTAATTGAAAATCAAATTAGTCCAATAGCGAATCGCATGAAAACAATTCAAGGGATGGTAGCACAATATTTTATTATGAAAAATTCCACACAACAGCAACAACATATTGAATTTGTATCTTCTTTTAATAAATTGAAAGATGTTACTAACCAGAACACAATCACTATTACACATACACAAGACGACAAAACAGAAAAATCGAAATACAATGATAGAAAAAAATTGGGTATATCGACGTGTTTAGAAAATTTAGAAAAAACCAACTCCAATGACGAATGGATTCAATTTTTTAAAAAGCATGGAAAAAAGGATGATTTAGCGGATTGTTTTTTACAAGGCATTTGGTATATAAAAAATAAATTATAGACCTGAACCAAAATCAAAAATATATTATTATATTCGTACTACTTAAAATTATATGTTCTTAATAAGTTATATTAATGGATAGTGAGATTATAGATATATCAAATTTAAATGACGATTTGAATGATTTAAAATCAGTCAATTTCGGAGGAGGTATCGAATTATTAATGAATGATAAAGCAAAAGATGGAAAATCAAAATCAAAGGGTTTCGATGATGACATCAGTCTTGATGATTTAAATAAATTAGAAAATGAATTGAATGAATTGTCAGATTCTACTAGTTTTAATATTGATTCTGGATCATCTAGTTATTCACCAAAATCTGATATTTTTTCAGCATCAGCAAGTGAACGACCATCATTAGGCGTCCGGTTTGATGACAATACATCATCCTCTTCAGGATCAGGACCATCTATATCAATCGGTCAATCAACCGCAGAGACTGGAGATGCCAACTCAAAAACATGGGATGGTTTTGGTAAATTTAATAATGTTCCTATTAACCCAGATAGAACTGTTCCAGTGCAACCAGCTATGTCAAAAGAAGAATTATTGAGAGAAAAATTCAAGTATTTAAGAAAGTTGGAAGCATTGGAGAAAAAAGGGGTTGAATTATCAAAAAAATACAATATGGAATCACCTTTAGCAGAAATGCAAGGTGAATATGAAACCATTATGGAAGAAAAGACAAAACAAAATTCAGTCAAGTTTCAGGGAAATATGATGATGGCTGTTATAAATGGTATTGAATTTTTAAATAACAAATTTGATCCATTTGATATTAAATTAGATGGATGGAGCGAACAAATAAATGAAAATATTACTGATTATGATGAAATTTTCGCAGAGTTGTATGAAAAATACAAATCAAAGGCAACCATGGCACCAGAACTAAAACTAATGTTTCAATTGGGTGGTAGTGCTCTTATGTTACATATGACAAATACAATGTTCAAATCATCAATGCCTGGTATGGATGATATTTTAAGACAAAATCCAGATTTAATGAAACAATTTCAAAATGCTGCAGTAAATTCAATGGGTCAAAATAATCCAGGATTTGGAGGTTTTATGAGTGGTTTAATGAATCCAGAACCCGAGATTCCAATGGGAAGAGGACCACCACCACCGCCTATGGCAACACAAGGACCAAATAGCGCTCCATATATGGGAGGTCGCCCAGGAAATAACAATAGCATGAACGGTATGAATATGAGTGCAGGTATGGGAAGATCGAGTATACCAAACATGAATGATGGAATTAATATTCGCGAAAATCAATCAAATCCAGTAAATATTGAAAGAACTCCAAGAAGACAACCACAACAACAATCATCTGCCCAAAGACCAGAGATGAAAGGTCCTAGTGATATAAGTGAAATTTTATCAGGTTTAAAGACAAAAACAATCAATATTCAAGAGTCACAACAGCAATCACAGCAATCACAGCAATCACAGCAATCACAACAATCACAACTACCACCTCAAATGGATATAGATTCAGTAAGTATAAATAATGATAGTACTATTAGTATTTCTGATTTAAAAGAATTACAAGGTAGTGGAAGTGGTAATATGCCAAAAAGAAGTAGACGTAAGCCGAGATCAGATAAAAACACGATTAGTTTGGATATTTAGACATGTAGATATTATTTCAAAATAAAGTTATTCTTATAGTATTTCTCATTTATAGATTTATAACCACCAATATAAGGCGGTTATAAATGTTTTAGAGTCTAGTGTCTAGTGTCTAGAGTATAAACTCTAAACAATTTTCATTTTTTTCCAACCTTTTATAGAAAACATATCCCCATACCATATTTTTTCTAATTCATATTCTGGATAATATATATTAGAAAAAAAAGCCAAATAGCCAATTATAGCAGAAAATGATCCATGTGATAATATAATATGTTTACATGTACTCGCAAATTGAAATGTAGTTATTTCATCACACACAATTACATTAGTATTCGGATATAAAGTAATAATACTTTTTATAATATTATGATGTATATCATCTGTTGATATATATAAATTATCAAACTTGATACTTTTTATTGCATTCAAATAATAATTAATTCCAGGATTAAAACGACTAGCATCAGTCAATCTGATATGAATGAATAAATCATTATTTGTTTTATACCTTATTATATAAGGGTTTTTATCAATAATGTTAGTTTTTATTGAATCCATGTGTAAATAGTCGTATATAAAATTACTTATTTCTTTTGTTTGAAAAAAATTTTTATTTGGATCTAAATTATAATTAAGATTATCACAATTGTAAATTGCAAAATAATTTTCATCATTCAAACATTGAAAATTCTCGAATGTTTTGCTTCCACTAAATAAATTAATACCCAATTTGTTAATTAAATGTTTATTGTAATATTCAACCTTTATATTGTGTTTTTCTGCTATTAAACTAACTGCTATATTGCGTATTATTTGATTTCCTAATCTACCGTTACTTCCAGTTGTAGATGTCATTTATTTATATTAAAAAATTATATTTAAATATAAATATATTTTTTTTAATCTATATTAAATCTATATCTAAATTATGCAAAAATATGAAAATGGGCTTTTTTTATTTCATCGTGATTTAAGAATTCATGATAATACTGGATTAATTCAAACAATCAAAAAATGCAATTCTGTATATGCAGTGTTTATTTTTACACCCGAGCAAGTTGGTTCTGCAAATCCGTATAAATCAAATAATTCGGTCCAATTCATGATTGAAAGTTTGCATGATTTAAATGAACAAACCAATAACAAACTACATATATTTTATGGTAATACAAACAAAGTGATAAAAGAATGTATTAAAAAATGGAACATCCAGTATCTATGTTTCAATAAAGATTATACACCTTATGCAATCGAGAGAGACGATAGTCTATCCCAACTATGTGAAAAAATGAAGATCAAATGCGAAATGGCATCAGATTATTATATGTATGAACCAGGATCTATTCTTAATGGAACAGGATCTTCCTATCAAAAATTTACTCCATTTTATAACACTGTAAAATCGATTAAACCAACGTTACCACAAACGATAAATAAAAAAAATATAAATTTTAAAAAGGGCGGACACACAGAAAACAAAACAATTTCTCTCCAAGACGCAATGTCAAAGTTTACAAAAATAAACATACATATATTATCGCACGGTGGAAGAGAAGATGGATTGAAGGTATTAGATAGTGCGTTAAAAACGCAAAAACATTATTCAAAAACACGTGATATTCTCTCTATACCAACTTCTCTTTTGTCACCCTATATTAAATTCGGATGTGTTTCTATTCGTGAAGTGTTTCATAAATTTCGAAGTATAAAGGATTTGGTTAGGCAATTAATATGGAGAGAATTTTACATAAATATACTGTATGCGCATCCGCATGTTTTGGGACATGCTATGAAACCGAATTACAATAAGATTCGATGGCGTACAAATGCCCGATATTTACATGCGTGGAAAACAGGTACTACGGGGTTTCCTATTGTAGATGCAGGCATGAGACAGATGAACACAACAGGTTATATGCATAATAGAGCCCGTCTCATCGTTGCGAGTTTTTTAACAAAGACCTTATTGATTGATTGGAGAGAAGGGGAACAATATTTCTCTCAAAAATTAGTGGATTATGATCCTGCTTCGAATAATGGTAATTGGCAATGGATTGCTAGTACGGGTGCGGATAGCCAACCTTATTTCAGAATATTTAACCCATATAATCAATCAGCAGAGGTGGATGAAGATGCCATTTACATAAAAACATGGATACCGGAGTTGAAGGATGTACCAGCGAAAGAAATTCATAATTGGGATAAATATCACACGGAATACAAAAACAAAATAAATTATCCATCACCTATAGTGGATTATTCTTTACAAAAAGAAAAAGCAATCGAGATGTATAGTAGTATTTTTTAGGGTTTGGATAAAAACCAACTGGTTAACACCCTATATAAAATAATCAAATTAATTTTAATAAATATTACAAAAACAGCAAATATCAATTGTTCCATTAATTCTTCATAACTATAATGCTTTTGATCATCTGATATTTTTTTTATGATATTATATATGAAATGTTGATTATCTGTCAATTTATTTCTGTATTTTTGCTCTAGTATAAAAATAGGACAATCAGAAAATAATACGGTTCCAATAGCATTAACAAATGCTATAAACAATCCAATTAATAAATAGTGAATATTAGTAACAAATAATATTATAAATAAAACAGACCAAAAATATATACTGTGCAAACATAAATAAGAAAAGAAAATAATAAAATTCAATAAACTTTCTGGAATATATTGTGTTATAAATAGTAGTTTTGGTCTATTGATAAAATTTGATAAATTAATTGGTTTGACACTTTTTTTCCTTTTTCGCTTTTTTTTCGATGACTTTCCTACTTTTTCAATATCCATAGCTTCTAATTCTGATTTTGAATAGTAGGTATTATATTCAAACTCTTTTTTAAGAATAAAATCACGTGTTTCTTTGGGTAGAAACATAGTAATAAGTTGCACTATTGGTTTTTTATTTTTTTCTACTAAATCATACGTTTCTAATGCACTTTTATAGATTATACTAGAGAGTTTCTCCATATTAGTATAATCTATATAATTAATAATAAAATTGAACATATAAATATAATAGTAATATCATAAACATACAACAATACAACAACAATACAACAACAATACAACAATAAGCAACAAACAAAATAATGAATAATAACATCGATACACCAACACCAACCCCAACTCCAACCCCAACGTATATATTCATAGATGGTAGCTATTTTATATTTTATCGATTTTATTCAGTTATGAACTGGTGGAAATTGGCAAATCCAGGACCAACAGTTTATGGTGAATTGTCTAATCCACCGCCTACCCCTACACAATTTGAAATAACAGATGATTTCATTGAAAAATACAAAAAAACATTTATAGAAAAAGTAGAAGAAATACCTAGTAAAATACATTTATTAGAATCCAACATGGACGTTAAATCCAAAAAGAAAATGCAACAAACACAAACCGACCCACCACCAACTATATATGTTGGAAGGGATTGTAAGAGAGAAAATATATGGCGAAATCAACATATCGATGCGTACAAATCAACACGTAGCAACAAAGATGGTGATTCAATTGGTAAGTTTTTCGCAATAACATACAATGAAGAACTTTTCCATAAAGGAGGCGCTCAAGAAATATTAGAATATCCACAATTAGAAGCTGATGACTGTATAGCATTATCGGTAAAGCATTTATTAAACAAACACGAAAATTGTAAAATATACATAATAACTAGTGACAAAGATTATCTTCAACTTGTAGAACCTAGAGTAAAAATTTATAACATGACATATAAAAATATTGCAGAAGAGAAGAGCAGTTTTGGAGACCCGAAAAAGGATCTATTTTGTAAAATAGTCATGGGAGATTCTAGTGATAATATATCATCTGTTTTTAAGAAATGCGGTCCCAAAACAGCATTAAAATGTTACATGGATCCCGAATATTTTAACAGCAAATTAAAAAAAGAAAATGCGTATGAGAAATATGAATTAAACCGTTTATTGGTAGATTTTAATTGTATTCCTCTAAACCTGCAAGAGGAATTTATTGAAAAATATGAGTCTATTCTGTAACGGACAATACTAACAAATAAAAATAAAAATTGATTTTTTTATGCAAACCCACAACAAGACAACAACACAACAACACAACACAACCAATATGGAAATGAAAGATTATGCGATAGTAAGAATTTTAAATCATGTATCCAATGCGTTTGGTATTTATTTATTATGGATTGTACTCCACTACGCATGTAGCAATTTATATGTTTATTATTGCACTCCAACATCATTTATTGGATTCATAACATCACCAATAGTAGTTCCACTCCCACATTGTCATGCATTTAGGTGGATTATATATAATGGGGGAAACAGTATCACGAATATGTGGATTATATTAGGTTTATGGATAACAAAACATTTAGTTGTCATTACGGTTAAATCAACCTTTTCAATCAAAACAGAAAATTAAACAGTACAAAATAAAAACCTATACTATTAGATTTTTATATTGTTATAATATATATAAACATGGGAAACAAAACTAAATGCGTCAAAGACAACACAAAAAAATACAAAACAAGGCTTTCTCCACCATTCCCTGCCAACAAGTGCAAAGGAAAGACAAAGAAGGGAAACAACGGAAAAATGTTTAAATCAAAACCTGATGTAAATGGTGTACATAAATGGGTAGCTGTTGTTCCAGCGTCAAAAGTCACAACAAAAAAAACCAAGGCAAAGAAAACCACAACAAAGAAAACCAAAAAAACCACAAGTAAAAAGACAAAAACCAAAAGAAGAAAATCAAAGAAGACAGAACCAGTTTCTGAGAAAAAATCATTTTTTGGTTTGTTTTAATTTTTTTTAATAATATTTTAATTATAACATACAATGTATAACATATTTTATAATCAATGATAGAGAGAAGACTTTATTTCTTCATAGATTTCTTCATAGATTTTTTATTCGATTTTCTATTTTTTTTACCGTTTTTTGTTGGTTTTTTACTCTTACGACGTTTTGATTTGCGCTTACCACCAGTGTATTTATAACTACCTTTCTGCGCTTCTTCTAATTCGTTTTTTAAGTATTCAATTTGAACCTTTAGATTTGTAATATGTGGAGTGTCTGGTGATAGATACGTGTTTTTTTTATTTTGTAAAAGATTAAGTTCGTCGTTTTTACGTTGAATTTCTTCATTCAGTGCTTTTATTTTTGATAATTCTGTTGTATTTTCTTTAATAAGAGCATTAAGAGGGTTGTTATTATTCATTATTTCAAAGTGCTCTTTTAATTCTGATAGTTCTTTAACAGATAGATTATTAACATCTATATTTATACTTTCAGTGATTCCATTTCTTTTTTTTAAATTCTTGTAAATCAATATCACAGTTAATGTCTGGTTTTTGTGACAAAGGATTCCACGAGTTTTTATACTTAATTAACCTATCTAAATCGGAAATTATTTCATCATTACTACACGACATTTTCACTATTAGATGAAATATATATATATATATTATGTAGATATTTTTTCATTTTATTATTAAGATTACTTTCACTAAATAAATCATAATTAAATTGGCAAATACTATGTATTTATATAAATAATATAAACGTATTTATGTAAAATAAGTAAAATGAAAGGATTTTTACTTATTTTGTTCGCTCTATTGCAAACAACATTTTTGACATTTTCGACAGTAGCAACATCAATAATTCCCAAAGATCCAAAATTTTGTACTAATTGTAAATTTTCTCTGAAAGAAAATTTTTTGACCTCTGATATGTTTTGTAAATGTAGCAAATTTTCATATCTAGAAGATGATTATTTTTTCGTGAATGGTCGTGGGAAACCTCAAATAACAAAATATCATTATTGTTCCACTGCGAGAAATTTCGACCACATGTGTGGTGTAGAAGGAAAAAAATATGAAGAAAAACCCAAAACTAATTTTTTGGATAATCTCTTACAAAATAAAAAATAAAAATTGAATTTATTACACAAATATTTATATAGATATAAATATTTGTCTATTATGAATATAAAATCGGTAAAACCAGATAAAATGCGAACTGTTACAAGATTTATTCCAAGTATAGGAGAATCCATTCTCTATAAAATTGGCCGAAATGCAAAAAATAATGTTGAAATTATTGAAGAATCACATCCACAAGACATATGGTTTCATGTAAGTAAAGAATCATCATGTCATGTTATAGCAGTAATGAATTTAGAATATTATAATAATAAATGCAATGGTCTATACGATCCAGAAAAAGAGTATTTGCGATATAATTTTATACCTGATAATTTAACAAAAAAACAATTTATGCATATAATTAAACAAGGAGCAGTGATATGCAAAGAATATTCAAAATGCAAATCAGAGAAAAACGTTGAAATAATATACACAAACGTAGAAAACGTCACTCCAACAAATATTGTAGGTACAGTGAATGCGTGCAAAACAAAAAATATTGTTATTTAGCTAATTTTACATTACCCTCGATATTTTCGAGTATTTCGATTCCCGTTTTTAGTATAATTGCTATTACCATTACCATTACCATTACCATTACCATTTTTTTTTGTACTATTGTTATTTGAGCTAGAAGTTGATTTACTGCTACTACCACTACTACTATCTACCTTACTAGGCATAACATTCGTGTTTAGCAATGACGGCTGATATTGATACCCCAATAAATCCGCATATGATTTCCGTATATTATCAAATCTAATTTGACAAGCCAGATTGCGTTTATCTATACTCGAAATTGTATCACCTGGAAACAATTCTAAATCGACTACGACATAATAAGACAAATTAGGGTTTGCATAATATTGGGGAATATTTTTACCAGAACTATCAATGGAAAGTTGTTGATTTAATTTATCATTTACATAAGTGTTAAATTTCCCATAATAAGAATTATTATTAGTATTAGGTATTCCATCACCATCAACAGCACCACCCAATAATAATCGATTGTTTTTAATGACATTATTATACGAATAATAATTATACAATGGTTCCAAATATTTTTGTAATGATGTAGTGTAAAAAGGGGACGATGTTGGTGACGCAATCATGTATGCATATATAAAAATCATGTAAATAATATATGGATGAAAATTAAAAATATCTACATCATTAAAGAGACAACGCATATTCCCTCTAATATTAAAACATACAGCCTCATAATGGTTCTCATCGTGATTTAATATATAAACATAATTTTGGTATTGTTGAGAATTATCCAATACAAAACCCTTGTTATTATATATTTTGTATTTTTCAATTTTACTAATACTATTAATTATGTCATTGTTATTATTTATCTGTGTTTTTTCATATTTACATTCGGTGTTGGGGGTGTTCTTGTTTGCGGTATTTTTCAATACAGTTATGGATTGAAGTTCTTGATTCACCGAAAACTTTTTTTCAAGTAAATATCCTTCTACTCTAACAGATGCGTTATTTTCCATATAATCAACTTCAATATAATCACCATTGTTTGTTGTCTTTAAATTTTTGGTAATTGTATCATTAGCATTATAAATTTCTATTTTATTATTCGTAAACTTAGGTTTATGTATTAAAATAGTNTTTAATTGAAAAATATATTCAAATATGCTTATAGCAGTTTCATCACCCCAATAATATGTTTTGTCATCAGATAATGCTTTTTGTTTTGACGCTCCCCTATTTTTTTCATCAGCACATGTTCTCATATTATTTAATGTTTTATTTAAATCACCTGGTACGATATATTGGTCAGCTGGATTATTTGTATTTCTACTAATCAACATGTCACCAATATTTTTACCTTTTTCAGTATCGTATATTATAAAATCCGCTACCAGGTTTCGTAGTCCAGCAACTGTATAATTACCGGCGGTATCATAATATGCAATATTTTTAACATTATTGGGGATAGTAAATGTATTTTTTCTATTTTTTAATACAGAGTTTTTGACTTTATAGTCTGAACTATTCAATAATTGACAAAAAACATAAAATAAACAATCTCCGTTTCCATCATTGGAGAGAACCATCCACGGTTGTATTTTATTATTATAAAAAGAGCCATTTTGAATTTTTTTTAAATCGGAAACATTGGTGATTTGAGAACATTTTATCCTATTTCCAGTTATAAATCCATTTTTGAAACCATCAAACGCATAAAATAAAAATTGATCCACTAACGATTGATATTCTTTCGTGTTAATTGAATAATTTATTAGAGACAAAGGTTTTTTAGGTTGCGACGATGGTTGCTGTTGTTGTTGTTTTATTTGACCTTGAGATGCTATTTCTTTATCAGCGGTAATACGTGTTTTTTTTTGCTGTTTTGTTTTTTGCTGTTCTTCTATTATATCACCAAACGTAGATGAAGCGCTCGACCCATGTAATATGTTTTCATCGACACTTTCTTCAAATTTACTAAAAGATTCGAACATTGGATTTTCGGTTGTATTGGGAATAACAACACTTTGATATGGATATGACTGCAATATTGGTTGTTGATATGTTATCATATTTGATTGACTAACATTAGGGTAGATCAATTGATTTGGTTGATACAAAGTTGTTGCTGTTGGAACAATCATAGGTGCACTTGGTACAATTGGATGTGCTAGAGCTCTCTGCATATTATATCGAGGTGTATATGCATTTGCTTGTTGATAATAATTATTAAATTTCTTTATAATTTTTGAAGAATTGGCAGATTCAATAATCCAATCACCTTTATTCCATGTATATCCATAAGAAGTATATCGTTTTTTATCAATATAAAATGGTTTATTAGTATTAAACAACGTATCCAATAAAATTTTGATATTATTATCTACTATGCCCTCTTCAGTAGCCTGCTCTAAAGTTCTTTTTGGTTGAGGATAATATTGTGATCGAATAAGTAAGCTGTTAAAATAATTTTGCGAAAAAAATTGTTCATACATAAAATCGTCAGTTTTTCCTTTTGGAATTGTTTGAACAATTTTTTGGTCTAATTTTATTAATGGATTAAAATACACTGTTTTACTGCTACTAGAAAAAAAAGGCAATGTCATATTTGGACTATATACTTCTTTTGTATGTCCCAAAATTCTAGTATTCAATAATATAGTGATTGACGCTGGATAATAATTTTTTACATTTTGATTAACATTTTTAACATTTTTTACGTTTATATTATCATTATTCATAATAATACCAATAATATATTAATAATATTTTACTTTTAGTATACTTTTATTCTACTTATATAGTTAAAATATTATTTAATTACTATTCATATATTTTGTAATAGTATTTTTTATATTATCTCCAATATTTTGTTTGACAGCCACACTAGATGCAACATTTCCACTATTACCACTATTACCACTATTACCACCCGTTCCATTTGCACTTCCACCTCCACCACCACTACTCTGTTGTTTTTCTTTTTTAGCCTTTTCTAAAATTTGAATTGCTTGATTTAATTCTTCTTGCGAAACTACACCGTCATTGTTTGTATCTATTATATTATTTAATACTCTATACTGATGAGGAACAATACAAAATGTACTTTCTTCGTTGAATAAATATTCAGATAAAACAACAAATACGGCAGTTAATACTAATGAGGTGTATATGTCACGCGTCGCCATCCATGCCATAGCAAATACTAAAATCTGTTTTGTTATAGAAAATTTTAGATATTCTTCCGTTGACTTGCTAAATTGTACAGATATAAATTTAGATCCTATATTTAATAAAATCATTACAACACCAGCAAAAAATCTACTACTGTTTAAAAATAAAATATGATCATGAATATAATCTAAAAATCCATGAAACCCTTTGTATATTTTTTTTGTAGTTACTTGTGGAACTGTGCTAGGAAATAATGGACTACCTGATGCAGGCGGAGGTCCTGAAGGAGTCGCCTTTGCACTGGTGGTACCAGATTTTGGCATAGATTTTGGCAATGGTATATTACCAATAGTTCTTTTTAATGATATATTTTTTTTTGATTTATTTTGTTTTGTCATATATTCTGTAGATATTAAATATATGACAAATTTTTTATATAAAATTTAAAAAATAGATTTAAAAAAATTACCTATTTTTGACGTATATTTTTTTACATGTTTATTATTGAAATTTTTTAATTTACGGTTTTGTTTACGCCATGTTTGTTTTATAGAAAAAGCTTCGATGTTATTAGTCTTGGAAGAATAAAACATTTTATAAATAAAAAAAAATGCGAAAATCGCAATTGTACAATATAATAAAATTGTGATATCTCTTTTTTTTAATTTAAACATATCTATTTAATATTAACTGATATTATTTTATTACTATTATTGTAAAAATGGTGCATAATTATTGTTGAATGTTCCTTCAAATGAAGGATTTATCTGCATAATACTTGAACTATTTTCATTGAACTCATTTCCAAAACTAATTGAGTTATTTGATTGTTTAGAAGAAATATTGTTTTCTAGATTAAGGATATCTTGAATGGTAATGTTTTTATTATTTGGTTGTGATGCAATATCATAAATATCATTGGTTTTACTGTAATCCATACTACCACCTATACTACTACCTATACTACCACCTATACTACCACCAATGTCATTATATTTAGACATATTTGTATTCTGGTATTCATACAAAAATACTACTAGAACTAATAATAATATACCTAAAAATAAACTGTTGCTAGCTACGGCTATCAGTACTACTAATAATACTATTCTCCCTAAATCGTAGTCGAATAAAAACGTTGTTACTGTTGACAATGATATATTATTAAAAAAAATATAATAAATAATCAAAATTAAAAATGTAATAATAATACCGTTATACATAGTTTTTTGCATTCTCGAGTTTATTTTTGGATTTATTTTATTAATATACGTCATTTTATATTATAAATATAATATATTATAATATAATTAATATTAATATTAAAATTTCATTCATATAATCAAATTATTATCTAAATTTTTATTAAGTAAGACATGTCTTTAGCATTATATGCATCACCATATGATAATAAAGGTATAGATAATAGCACAGATAATTTAATATCAAAAAAAAGATTAAGTCATAATAAAACGCAAAAATATTATAATAAGGATAACAATGTATCGGATAAGGTGAAAAATATTATAAAAAAAATTCATGATAATTCTCTCTACAGTGACTCAATAGATGGTGTAGAAATGGGAGATTTTTCACCATTATCACCTCCTGAATCATCTGGAGTAAATAGAACAATAGAGAGATCAAGTTTTAAAGAAAATTATAGTGGTATGGATGACAACAACAACGATAATTACAATTATATTAATAGTAAAAATAATAGTGTAAATATGTTGGATAATTTAGATAATTCAGATAACTCTGATAACTCTGATACTTCAAATTATTATAAAATTCCTTCAGACATCAATAACAATAATGCAAAACCATCTATGCAACAGTCATCGCAACAACGTCCTCCATATAGTAATCAACCAAATGCAAGCAACTATTTAGATAGCATAGAATACAATGATTTGAAAAATAATTATGGAGATAATAAATCAGTTGAAGAATATTATAAAAAATTTAGCCCTAATTACAGTTATGGTACAGTATCTAATTGGAATAGAAATGCACAGACTCAAGGACAAACTAATATGAACAACATGAATAAAAAAATATATGCAAATGAAAATGCCAATGCAAATATGTATAATCCTTATAATAATACATTTTCACCATCATTATCATCATCATCTTCCCCTAATATTGAAAATTCTATTTTACTAGAAAAATTAAATTATATGATTCATCTTTTAGAAGAGCAACAAGATGAACGAACCAACAACGTAACAGAAGAGGTAATCCTCTACTGTTTTTTAGGAATTTTTATGATATTTATAGTGGATAGTTTTACCAGAGTAGGAAAATACGTGAGATAAACCCTCCCCAGAAACAAACAAAAATATTTATTTATTGCAATATAAATACATGTTTTGAATCGCATTTTTTATGGATATAATTGTATAGAAAATACATGACATCTCTTGTTCTATAAAATAAATAGGATTTGTTTTTGCTGGATTTAATTAAGTCATCCACAATCATCCAATTATCAGATATATTCTCAATACAAAAATATTCGTATTCTTCTTTTGTTTCACTCGATTTATCTTTCCTACTGTTTCCAGGTGACGCATTTAGTACCTTTTTTTCAGTAAATTGAATAACGCACAATTTGAATCCATAAATAAACAATTCTCGAGTGTTTTTGCTTACCTTTCCGTTTCGTTTTTCTACTTCATCATAAAAACAAATTGATCCAACACATGTTATTGTTCGTTTGTTTAACCGGAAAAAATAAACCGATACGATTTGTCCATTAATGACATCAAATAAATAATAAACTAATAGATTTTTCGATGTTATTAGATCAAATAGGTTGTTTATATTGGGTAGAATAAAAACATCGAATCGATCAACATGTTGATCTTTTATGAAATCCAATACATTATGAAATGTCGATTTAGTTACTTCGAATACCTGATAATGCTTAAAATGATTTTTAGCTTGCGTCAAAGATTCATTCATATCTTTTTTAAAATAATATTGCTTGAGAGAAAACACGTGAGATTTATATTGACATAGTGGAACAACCCCAATATTGTTTGTTATATTAGACCGTTTAAAGAGACAAATACGAATATTTCGATTACTAACACCCGTTTGATGTTTCTCATTTTTCAATGCATGCGCGTTCAATAATTGTTGGTTATATATATGGGTTTGTATCAATTCATATGTTATATTTTTTTTCTCCTGTTTTGTTTTGTTATTATCTACATGTAAAAAATCAATATAGTAAACTGGTAATTCAGTGTTTGCATTGTTACTAGATTGTTTAATAAACATGCGAACTGGGCGACTAGTTATAACACCCACAGGACGTTTTTCATCTATATAGTAGCCCTTTTCAGTATTTTGAAAAACAACTGGTTCTGTATAAAAGGATATATAGCTTCTCTCTAAAACACTATTGAAGATGGGTAAAAGATCGAATTTTTCTTTCACGTTCCCAGTTTTATTTTGTATCATGGAGAGAAACTTGTTCCACAAAGGATCTTCTAATTGATTAAAACTGCAGGTTTCAACGTCAGAAAAATTAGTGTATTTGTTTTTGGTTGGTTGATCTAGTTGTATCATTTGAGGTGATGAAAAATAATAAGAAATATTAAATTTATGAAAGATCGGTTGTTGAATCCAAAAACGATCATATGTTATGCGTGTATATATGATATAAATGAAAGTTAATAATATAACAACTATGGGAAAATACATTAACCATAACATTTTTGATGTAGGTTTAGAATTTGGGATTTTGATTAACTTATATTATATCAATTAATAATTTATTATTTATATAATATAAATGAAAAATTTCATGAATATAATCTTTTTTATAGGGTCTATTTTATTAATGTGTATATCTACATTTTTTAAAAATAATGCGGATATTAAGGCATTTCTCTACTTTATTCTTTTAGTTGTATTATTGTTAATTACCAAATTGAATGCATTTGCTGTTCTAATAACAACATTTTTAATATGGATTGGAGATGGATTAGTGCAAGAATTTACAAAAAATCAAAAATATGGATCTGGATGGAAATATTCAAACACGATAATACTAAACACATCATTATTTGTTTATTTTGCATATGGAGTGGTGATAGTTCTTGGATTATTATTGTTTAATATGATTCAAGGTGGTAATATGTTATTAACAAAATCAAAATACATATACTTAATTTTCCCGGCATTGGCATCACTTTTGGTTCCTATTGTTTTTAATAATTATCCCGATTTAGAATTTGTAGGTTTAATGCTTACAATAGGATTTGCTTTATTTATAACTAATTTTAAATCGTTATTGATATTGATATTTACGTTTTTAGCAGTTCTTTTTGATATGAATTTTTATAGATATAATAGAAAATTGTATTATATACGAAAACCGATTAAAAATGAAATATATATAGGAACTGAACCATTGAATTTTATTCCAATGTGGTCATTGTTTTATATTTCATCATTATGCTTTTATAATTTGTTTGCTAATCTTTTCTAGGTTACGATTTTTAGACTTTTTATCTTTTTTGTTCTTTTTGTCTTTTTTGTCTTTTTTGTCCTTTTTGTCCTTTTTGTCCTTTTTGTTCTCTTCTTTAGATGGTCTATATTGTATGGGTTCAGTCCTGTTAATAACATCTTCTTTTTTACGAATAAAAAATTTGAATACAAACCAAACAACCAAATATCCTATATGCCATAATTTTAACATGGCGAGTCCTAGTATAAAATAATCTTTGTAGACAATAAACAAAACACAGGTAACAATACTATAAATGACAAATATAATGCGCCAATAATATTTTTTACTGCTATTCTCTTCATTAAAATAATACGATTCCCATAAATATGACAAAAATGTAAATGCAATATAAATAGCGGAAATAATGTATTTATTTTTTGATAGTAAAAATGCCCAAAAGGAGCTGAATGTAAAAAAATATTGCTTGTAATTATAGAAAAATATAAATAATCCTAATACAGTAGCGTAAATTATACTATTATTCCAATAAGGGTCATTTATTGCAGTATCTTCTATAGGCGTGTTATTGAATTTTATTAATATCAAATCACCTAAATACAAATTATAGCATAATCCAAATAAAAAAGGTAATATAAAACTATTTTCGTATAAAAAAAGAATTGTTATAATACCAATCATAAAAATCTTGATTGTTTCTGTTAGAGAAACACTACAGTTTAGTTTGTTATCTACAATTTCATCATATGTTTTGATAAGACAACCAAATAAAAATGATAATACAAACATCATGTAAATTTTTTTATTATCCTTATAGGATGTATTTATTATCATGATGGTTGATAATATAATCACATTATAATTATATTATCGAATTTTATCGTATTTTTATATTAGTTATCCATATTGTCTAATGTATAAAACATAGTATTATAAAGTTTTATCAATTCTATTTTTTCTGTATCTGTTAATGTTTCTACATGTATAAGTTGTTGGTTTGATAAACTTCTATAATTTTTAACATCGTCTTTTATAATTGAAAAATTATCAGTTGATAATATATTTTTTTTAAATTCGCTAAAATAGGTTTCATTAAATTGTTGTGTTAATCTTAAAGTATCATTTTTTTTTGGTCTGGGTTTGTCAGGATAGGTAGGGATTGTATTTATATCCATTGATTCATTCATTTATATTATATTATTATAAAGAAATATTATACGTTGTTATTGAACCTAAATTTTTCAAAAATACATCTTCTTTTTTAATGTATTCCATATTCATTCCAAAATCTATTTCTTTTGCTTGTTCGTATATATGTCTACTCATTTGAATTGTGTCTGCTTGTGCTGTAGATTGTAATCTTGCCGAAACATTTACAGCATTTCCAACAACACATAAACGAGGTATTTCATTTCCTAATATTCCAATATTTACATTTCCCATATTAATTCCAACGCGAATACATAATGGAATATTATCAGGTGTTTTTATTGTTTTTACGTCTTTGATAAATTCTAATCCCAACAATATAATCTCTTTTACTACTACTTTATGATTAAGTTTTTCTCTATAAATATCTCCAACAACCATATAAGCATCTCCAATTGTTTCTATTTTTTGTAAGTGAGAATATTTTTTAATTATATTGTCAAATTGATTATAAACATCATTTAATAAATTGAATATTGTATTACAATTTTTATACCTGTTTGATAATTCAGTATAATTTACTATATCCATAAACATAACACAAATCATCTCAAATTCTTTATTTAGTTTACCTGAACCTGAACCTGAACCTGAACCTGAACCTGAACCTGAACCTGAACCTGAACCTGAACCTGAACCTGAACCTGAACCTGAACCTGACATTACGTAATCTCCATCTAAATCAAAAGGTAGTAATTTTTTCAATAATTCTAACTTTAATTTTTCGTTTGATTTTGGTATTTTATCCACAAACTTCTTTTTACAATACAACATTAAATCTCTACAAAATGGGGTTAATTTAATATTATTTTTTTCAAATTCTTTTATGCTTTTTATTACATGTGATACAAATTGAACGCTTTGTAAATCCATATTTTCACGCACTACAATTTCTTGTTTGTTGTAATTACATATTACAACAATACAAATAAATTTACATAATGTATCTGCGAGATTATATAAAGCATGAATTACTATTGAACTAGATAATTGAGTTATGTCTAATATATTGATTAACATGAAAACAACCCATATTAAAATATATAAATTTGTAAAAGGCAATTGTTTATATTTATGTAATGATTTCAAAAAGAATACTTCTGGTATAGATAATAGAATAGTAGATAATAAATAAATGGCTTGAGTTTTGAATGGAATAACAAATACATGTGGAACAATCGCAATAAGATGATAATGTATATTTATATCCCACACAGATAAATCATTAGCATCACAATACATTTTCAACATTAACGGTGTAGTAAATACCCACATTACACCACGATTTAATTCATATTCCATTGTAGTATAATTATGTGAAACTAAAATATCTCTCAAATGTTTCGTATATATAAAAGACAATGCGACACAATTTTTATCATTTATGGTTGAGATGAATAATCCGTATAAAAGTGTGTATGAATGTAATGCTAACATAAAATAACTAGTTATTTTCAATAAAAAATATAATCCTTCGTTATTAGAAATAATTTCATAATTGTTATTAGGAATAATATAGGGTAAATATAATGTTTGTAATAATTTATCTATATTATAATACATAACGACATAACATAAAGTTGAAATCATATATATATAACTTATATATAATATAAACAATTTTTTAATTACAATTCAAATAATAATATATATATGCCATCGCATAAAAGTAATGATTATAAATTAACGACCGTTCAATATTATTTATTGTAAGACAAATCACAATTAGAAACATGTAGAATTTTCTAATGTTATTCTAGAAGTTTAATATGGTGGGTTGAAACATGCAAATAAGAAGGAAATGTAAGTATTCATTATAGAAAACCAGTTGCTTATAAAGTTAAAAAAGAAAATGTCAAATTCTTATTAGAAGAAATTGATTTTGATGTAAAAGTTCAGTGACGACCTACAATATTTCACCAAACTAATTCGGTTTTGTAAACACATAAATATATTGACTTTGACGTGAATTTTCTATATTTCCCATATCTATCATACCCTGTAAAATAAATCCCTCGTTTATAGCCATATTATATATTTCATCTATTGATTCCATATAAAATGTATGCATATTTTTTCGAATTACGTGTTTATTGCTATCTATGTCACCATTCAATTTTTTAAATGTTTCATTTAATGTTGCTACGTTTTGGTCACTTATTTCAAAAGTAGAAGAATATTCTATATCATATTTTGGAATATTAACCTTGTTTTGAATGATTCGAGTATCGGCAATTTTTTTTAATAAATTTTTGTCATTATTGAATAATCCACTGGATGGAATAGTATAATTAAAATTGTTTTTATCAACCAGATGTACCAGTAAATAACCACCCGGCATTAACCAATTCATACAGTTTTGGAAAAACATTTGTTTATTTTGAATATAGTATATCATATAATCCATACAATTTATATGTGTTAAACTATTTGGATTTATCATGTTTATATTAAGAACATCGCCTTGAATAAAATTATTAGCAAATTCAGGGTAATTTTTTTTAGCTTTTCTAATCATAGAAGGTGAAATATCAATACCTTTAACAACATATCCTTTTGATGCTAAATTACCTACATAATTACCAGTTCCAGAACCTATATCTAAAATAACGCTTTCAGATGTTGGATTTGTATTTGTGATGAGTGTTCCAATCTCATATTTGTTTTTAAAATTATAATATAACAAATCATCATATATATTTGCATAAAAATCGTCATAAACGTCGCTCATACTGGATTTGACTGAGAATTTCGAATCTAAATATAAATCTGTACTATTTAATTCTGATGCTATGTCGTCATTATTCAAATAACTGAAGTTGGTTTCGAATCCCTCTTTTTTTTGTAATTTGTTGCATGATTTAGATACAAAAAATATTACAGCGAACAATATAAAAAATATTAATACTTTACCCCATGCAGATGTATGTTTATATAAATCATATATAGATTCTGTTAAATTATTCATATGAGTATTTTTAAATTTAGTCATTTTGTATTATATATATGTTTGTATTATAAAATAGAATTTTATATGTGTAATTCTATTTTATAGATTTATTTTTTAATGGAGGTTGTAAGTATTTTTTGTGTATTTTTTTTATTATACGTATATTAAATCAATATACTATTAAACCATATATACCACAAGTATAAATCATGGATATTGAAATTAACGATATTCGATCAATAAAAGATTTTAAAGGAATAACATTTTCTGAATTTAAAAAATCGGATGTTAAAAAGGAATTTTCAAAATGTCTAATTAGTTCGAACATAGAATCATCTATATATTGGTGCGCAGAAATGATTTGTTCAGGAAATTATAGTGATTTATGGGATATAATTATTTATTTTTTTAGTAAATATATTCATTTGGGTAATCCTAAATTATCCGTTTATCTAGAATTAAGAATTCAAACATTCAAAAAAATACTACAAAATGGATACGCTCAATCCGAACTGTCAATGCGTAACAATTCAAAAATAAGGAAATTATTCGGTGAGATTTGTTTCATATTATGCAGTGTTAAACGGAAGCATTGTTTTGAATCTATAACCATTAAAAAAGAAGAATTTGAAATGGTGAATATGACAAACAAACTTAATGCTCCTAATGTTTATTATGCTAATACCGTTTTCAAAAAAGAGGATCCTAAAGAATTGTTTATAGCAATTAATGAATTAGTGTATAATATATCCAATGATGGTAAAAATACAATACAAGCATGTTACTGGGTTGAATGGATAATGGAATTTGAACATATTTGTAAAATTAAAAAAGAAAAATGTTTATGTGAACGACGCAGTGATATGCCTGTTAATAGTAAATTTCAAATGGAGATAATATGGATAATATGGGATGTTTTATTTTATTATTCAAATGATAAAAATGAATTTATAAAAAAAATAATGAAAAGTTTGTTGAATTTATATTGTTTGCGATACAACAATAGTCAAAGTATCTTTAAAAAGCGGAAGTATTTGATATATTACGCAGTTTCGATCTTAACAGAAAATATTATCAATATTGGTAATGAAGAATTGATTTCTAACGAACAAAAAGAAAAATTGGTAATTGTATTGAATAAAATAGATAATATTTATAAACAAATTAAAAAAAACGAAAAATCACCCAATACAGATTATTTGTTTAATAATACAGCCAAAAGTAATTTAGAAAAAACAATTGAGAAACTGGAAAAAATGAATGCGTTTGGTGAAGAATTTATTCCGAGAGTTTAGTTTGCTGATACCTTTCCTAGAGGGATGTATCCACATGTTACATGTGACATGTGACATGCACCAAAATAAAATAATATTATAATATACTATATTAACTAGTATATTAAAATAGATTACTTTATAAATGCGTAAATATCATAATAAAAATTCTACGCGCAAATCGCAAAATAGCAATAGAACCAAAACCCAAAAACTATACAAATCGCCTGGGAACGCTGATGCATTTGAGAGAGAAATAACAGTGCGTTTTCTGGAAATGATTGTTATGATCAAATTATATCATTGGAAAACATATACATATGCAACACATATTGCTACAGATGATTTATACAGTAAAGTAAACAAAAATATGGATAAATTTATTGAAGTGTTATTGGGAAAAGTAGGAAATCGTATAAATTTATTGAAAACTAATAGTATTAAACTAATAGATTTTGATTCATCAAAAGATGATACAAAAAAATTCAAACATGAGATTATTAAATTCAAAGAATATTTAGTAAATTTAAATTCAAATCCATTTATGGTTAAAATGGCGAATACTGATTTATATAATATTCGCGATGAAATATTAGGGGATTTAAATCAATTTTTATATTTGTTTACTTTCAAGTAATAAAACAATAAAACAATAAAACAATAAAACAATAAAATATTATGTTTTATTGTACTATTTTGTTTTCTAATTGAATATATATACGAGAATGAATTCAAATAACGATAATGAATCAAAAAATAACACAGAAAATAAATTAACTTCTTTATCTTCAAGAATTCAATCAGGCTTTAAATCTTTTACTGGGTCACAGTCATCATCATCAAACAATGACAACAATGGTTTATTTTCTGGAATGGGTAATTCATCCGATGACAACACTAATTCTAATAAAATAATGGGAATGGATTGGAAAATTTTATTGTTGATTATTTTTATTTTTGGATTATTAGGAGTGAATATATTTGTATATTTAGCTGTAGGCACACAAAATGTTATAAATGCAATAAAACCTATTACTAGCGCAATAACCAATTTTTTTCAAAGTATTTTTCATGGTTCTATTTTAAATATTTTTAGAAATGCTATTCAGGGTGTATATGATTTGTTATTTATTGCCCAAGGAACTATTAAAGGAGGTGTTTCTGCGGCAGATACATTAACTCTCCAACAAACTGGTAATAATTCATTAAATTCAATAGTAAATCCACCCAATGTTTCATCACCTAGTAGTTTGACATCTACTGCTCCATCTCCTAGTACACAATCTTACGCACAACCAACATCTTTACCTCAAACAGTTGCATCAAATGGCTCTATTAAAAATAACGTTCCATTCCAACCAACACAACCAGGACAATCTTTAAAAAATATACCTGCACAAAATGTTGCTAATTCTATACCACTTGCGAGTTCATTGAACAATAATGCACTAAATACAGCATTAAATACAGCATTGATACAAGATACTACCGGAAAAATGAATAATACAAATCCTATTTCAAATCCAAATACATCAACAAGTTTTAAACCATTCAATTACAGTGCGGATGATTCCATGAGTAATATTCAACAAAGTAAATCAAACTCTAAATCAGGATGGTGTTTTATCGGTGAAGATAGAGGATTTCGTAGTTGTATTCAAGTAAATGAAAATGAAAAATGTATGTCTGGTGATATTTTCCCTTCACAAGATATATGTATAAATCCCAATCTAAGACAATAATTATTTCTAACAAAATTAATTACACATTTTCAGAAACAATTGAGTTTGCAGATACGAGACCTTTATAATTGGTAGGAAATTTATCTCCATCAGTAGATCGAGACGTATTTATTCCACTTGATGCTAACCATGTTGATGAACCCTTTGTAAAACATAAATATTTATCTTCACCATTTTGTCTAGGAACATTAGAATAACTTGAAGGAAAACAAACAATCGGATCAGTATCGCAGACAATTTTTAATTCACCACTGCAAATATTTTCAATAGTTCCTATAATAAGATTTCCTCCGTCTGGAATGTTTATATTTTTTGGAGTATTAACCACTGGTACAATAATAGGCAATACAAATTTATTTTTTGAAGGTTTAGGTGGTGGTGACGGTAGTATATTAGGAAGAACACTAGGAGTGCTATTATTTGAAGGTAAAGTGTTTGCATATGTTCGTGGAGTGTAAGATGGACAGGTTATTGGTTCAGTAGTTTGAGCTCCAGTTTCTGCGTTAATAACATCATAATTAACTCTCTTCAATAAATTTTTATTAGGGTTAGTAAAAGTTTCAGATTGTGTAGCGTATGTTTTTGTAGTAGTCCATTTTCCTTTACATATTAATGCATATATTTGATTTTTTGTTAATTTATTTGTATTATGTGTATAATCATACTGTAATACATTTGCTTTTTTATACATATCAAACGCAATTTTCAATTCACTAATTGGTACATATTTTTTTAATATAGGAATATATACAGTACCATTTGCATTTAAATTACTATTCATATAAATACTAGGATCGGTACAAATAGTTTGTGTTCTATACCATGGTCTAATGGTTGATATAACATAATTAGGACCCAAACAACTCATTTTGTATTTGTATTTGTATTTGTATTTGTATATAATAATAATAAACATAATATTTTTTAATCTATTATGTTTATTTTCAACCGGTTACAAAAACAAAAGAAAATAGAACAACATGCAAAGGTCTAATAATTAGTTAAATTCATTTCTACTATCAGCAAAATACCACCGTAATGATAAATAATTAGGGTATCGCAATTGTAACCCACTGGAGCTTGTATTACTAGTATTTGTTTTTGTAGTTGGACCTCTAAATGCAATTCTTTGAATATCAGCAGAATTTAATGCTTTACTAAAATACCATAAATTAGAAATATATCCATTAAACCCACCGTTCATAGCAACATATACATTACCGTAATTTTGTTTTGGTACACCTGATAAATTAGTTGATTTTGTTATAACTCCATTTATGTAGACGTCAAGTGTTGTATTTACACATCTTACAATAACATTCACCCATTTATTCAATGGAATATCCGGAATTCTAATTTCTTCATTAATAACATCATTTGTGTTCATTAATAGTAATAATTCATTTTTATAAGGCGTTAAATATAATCCTGGAGCGTTATTCGGAAAGTTCAACCCATTTGGTAAAAAGCTATCGGTACCCTTACTAAAAATATGTCTATAAACGCCTGCATTACTAGAATTAAAACGATTGCCTGATGTATCAATACCGTTAACATATATCCATACAGACCATGTAAATTCAATACCACCTGATTGATTAATTGATCTAGGTACAGTTTTTGCTCCTTTTACATTCGGGTTTTGATTAATGACTAAACTTTGTGTAGCATCCACCATACCATTAATTAAGTGTGGGTTTTGACCTCGTTTGAATATAGCACTTAATAGAGCGATTCCTAAACGTAATGCTATAATAAAACCGAAAATAACTAGTAATAAAAAAGCTACTTTTGATATTAAACTATTCGATTCAGAAAATATACTATTGCTTGTTGAAGTGGATTTAGAACCGGAAGGGTTGGACCCGGTATTTTTAAGAGTAAATTTATTATATAAAGAATTTTTATCAGAATTAGTACTCATTTTTTAGTGTTTAGTGTTATTATTGTATTATTGTATTGTTGTATTGTTGTATTGTTATAATATTAATATAATATTTATGGGTATATTATATATTATATATATAAAAATCATTTGAATTTTATATATATTTAAGACTGTATATATTGTATGTAGAAAACACTATATTATGCATAACATATGGTATAATATCATGTAACAATAATCATAATATTCTAATAACAAGACATTTTAAATTTGAAAACTATTAACTGGTGTATTGTTTTTCATTAATGTTACATCCAACTTATATTGACCAAACATGCTAGCTAATTTACCACCAGTACTATTATAACCACTGTTATAAACATTCCATGCTTGTTGTGGGTTTAATGGCGTATTCCAATATTGGAATTTGGAGGTGTATCCATCAAAACCGCCTTTTGGTGTTATATAAAGAGAAGGTGGATTTGTTGTTGGTATTTTTGCTACACCTGGTAAAACACATGTTTTTACCAATTTTCCATCAATGTAAACATCCAATGTTCTACCATAAACACTAATTAATAAATTAACCCATGTTTGTATAGGAATATTTGCTACATTACATGTGTGTATTAAGTTTACATTAGGATTAGGAGATCCTTGACAACTTAGAACAATTCCTAAATTGTTTTCGACTGCACCCAATACAACTAAAGGACATGGATTTGTTCCATAAACATTTTGGACACCTGATTGTGTATTTCCACTAGGATCGGTACCACCTGGATTCAATCTACCAAATAATACCTTTGGTTTACCATAATTGTAGTTCCAATCATTAATATAAAACCAAACAGAATAAGCAAAATTAGATGATACTCCATTATTTCCACCAACTAATTTACTTGCTGGAATTATAACTTGTGTTTGTGCATTCGAAACCATACTATTTAATACATTGCTTGGTTTCATAAAATACATAATAGTGAAATATATCAATATAATGATAAAGATGATCAAAAAAATATTCATGAGTGTTTATATATTATAATCGTAGAAAAATAATAATATATTTTATATATTTGATATATTAATTCTCATATATCGCATTCACGCTTAATAGTAACGTCTTTTTGTGCAAGTTTTATTTTTGGATTTTAAATTACGTGATTTTTTTCCTCCTTTACTACTCTTATTACTACTCATAGTGCTCATACTTTTAGTACTACCAGTACCTCTACTTCTATAACTATTACTTCTAGTTCTACCCCTACTTCTACTACTATTACTACTATTACTGCTACTACTAATTCTATTAACACCATTAACTAGTTTGTAACCGTTAAGTAATAATACACTTAAATCTCCTGATGGAATTGATTTCGTTTCCCCGTTTAAATCATCTGGATTCGCACTGTTTAATTCTGTCATCAAAAATGGATATGTTACTACTTTAAAATATTTATTATCGTTTTTTCTCCTTATAATATGTGTTGTTGCATTCATTTTCTCTTATATTGTAAGCAGAAAAAAGCAGAGTAAATATTCAATATTTCTAAATAATTCTAAAATGAAAAATATACGAATGTGTGAAGTTTTTGTTATCTTGCTAATTGTACGACAACTAATACAAAGATTGAAACACTTTTGTTAAAAATGATGGCGCCATTACATATGGCGTAGGTATATTCCCATTATTTTGCGATGTTTTTGTAGTTGTTGGATTATTAGTTGTCGGCATAATTGCAGGAGATTGCGTTAAAATTGTGGAGTTTGTGTCACTGCCATATTGTGTATATGTCTTTTTATTATTACTAGGATTTTTACTAGGATTAAAAACGACAGTTTTGTTAAAATTCGAATAAGTGATTGGTGGCGTTTTATTCTTGAATAATTCATATAGATAATAAACCTGGTGATAAGTAAGTGGTTTATTGAAAAATGTCATATTACATACACCACCACTAATACCATTATTACTACCAATAGTTAAAAAACTTGATACATCGATCCACGGCACAACACCCGGTTGTGATTTAACTAATTGTCCATTATAAAAAATATCCATTGTTCCATTGTATAAATTTAATGCAATATGATTCCATTTTTGCAATTGAATATTTTCTAATCTAAATATTTCTTTTTCTGCGTTTTTATCAAAATAGATTATGTTGTTGGATGCGTCTCTCATATACGATGATCCTTTTTTTGTGGTTGGTTTATTCGAGATATTTAATCCCCTATTATATAAAAACTCTTTCATATCGACATCAACATTCGAGACATCAACATAAGGACGTGTATGTTTTTGCATAAATATCAATGAATTTTTTGTACCATTATATAAAATATTAGGTGTTTCTGCAAAATTTAAGACGGAACCATTTGATAAATATAAATTACTTGTACTAGGTGGTTCAGAATCAATATATAACCAGAAAGACAACCCATATTGATAATCAGGCGTAGTCATATTCGTTAATTGTTGCATTGTGAACAAATCGGCTTGTTTGTTGGTGTAAATTGTCTGATTTGTGATTTGTTTTCCACCCTGTAATTGAATATTTTCAGTTAAATATGGAAAAAAGAGATAAAACAATAATAATAATACCATAATCAACAACAATAAAAAGGATCCTATATTGGTTTTGCTATATTCATTATTAAATGCGTCTTTTACAGATGTATTCGCATTTTTTGTTATACTTGATGGAATCAAATAATGAATTGGTGTTTCTATTAAATATATCAATAAACAAGGTACATACATGATAACATTATAAATAAGTTGGAAAAAAGGGCTATTTTTTAAATAAGTTCCAATATCAAAAAATCGATATACTAAACTTAAAAATACAACCACAATAAATAAATTGATAAATAATGCTAATATAGAATGTTTTGATTGAATATTTCCATAAAGTTTAAAAATGTAATACAACAAAAAACAGAATATTGCCATAATTAGAATAAAAATACCTGCATTCAAAATATAACGGAGTATTGAACTTCTTACTGTATTGTCATTTAAACTGTCTTTGGATGATATTTTATTATAAGTTAATAATATTGCGATTAAACAAGCACCTACAAAAATAGAGATAAATGTTATTATTGTGAAATATTTCACAGCTATATTAAACGGATTGAAAATATATAAGCAAATTAATAAAATTATAAATACAAATAAAATAAAAATATATATGTTTTTTGATTTTGATGCATTAGTAATAGATATATTGTTAGATAATTTATTTATCATGATTTCTAATATTGTGTTTTATATTGTGTTTTATATTGTGTTTTATATTGTGTTTTATACTATGTAAATAATTTATTTTTTACATATTCTCCATAGCTGTTTTTTTACCATGACAATCTCTACATAATGCTATTAAATTATCTACTTCATTGCCTCCTCCATTTTCTAATCGCATTTTGTGATCAACTTCAAACCATGCATTGAGTTGATTTTGACAATGTCCACATTTCCAATTTTGTAACGACGCTACATATTTTTTCTTTGTTTCACTTACAGAACGTTTTGTTGCTTTTTTCCTGTTAATTTCTTGTGTATTGTTTGGTTCATTACTATTTCCGTAATCGTTGTTAACACGTCCAGATTGTAATATTCGTTTTTCAGAAGATTGAATACCTAATTTGTTAAAAAATCCAGATCCATATGGATATTGTGTACCTCCTGCTTGATTCGTTAAATCATTCATGAATGATGAATCACTAAAACCATTATTAAAACCACCATTTCCACCTTGTGTGGTAAAATCCAAAATAGGACTGATCATATCCAGCGATGATTTATCGATGGGCATGTATTTAACAACATTATTTGCATTCATTAATATTTTTTTGCAATCATTCGGATTACGTTTTATAATAAGATAAATACCTATACCCAATAATCCAAATATAGCTATTTGATAATATTTTTTATAAGACATTATTTTTTTCAAGAATTTACCATCATGATATGCATTATACATAAAAAATATTGTAATACCTAGTATTAATAGTTCGATTTTCATTATTTACTTTAAAATATAGTTATTGATTGATTATTATGTATAATATATTATCTTTATAACTATGTATATAATTATGTATATAATTATGTTATGTATATAAATATAATTATATAATTGTTTTTATTATTTCATTTTATTTTTTTGAATAGGAAGCAGAAAAAAATTGTATGAATTTTGCTGTCTCTGTGTCGCATTGATTACTATTTTTACCACTACTATTACTATCATCATCGTCATCATCATCATTTATTTTACGCTTATATCTTTCTAAAATATTGCGCAATGATTGGCTATTTTCTCTCTCCGCCTCAGAAAATAATTTGTTCAATTCTAATAACTCTCTCTTAATATCTACAGGGTTGATTGGTTCTAAAGGGTTCTCATATAAATAGTGTATGATCATTTGTTTAATTTTTTCACTAATTTTAATATCTATTTTTGAAAGCTTATCCCGTTTGGTATAACTCATAATATTTAAAATAGGAAAATAACAAAAAACAAACCCCCATATATCTATCGATTTCAAAAATACATCTTTAAAATAATCCTGTATATTCAATTTTTTATTTTCGATATCTGTATATTTGTATGCAATTTTAGATATGTATTCTACAATATAATAATAAGTGTATTCAGCAGTAACAATATCATCCTTTATTTTTTTATACAGTGGTTCTATATTTTCATTAAACAATATTCTCATAATTTTATTGATATATCGTACATGCCCAGTCTTATATTCTTTGTTCATATGCACAAAATATTGTAAAACAAACGCTCTCACATCAGAATAATATATCTCGTTAGTTGTTTTTAATCTAGAAGTTAGAAAATCTTCATATCCATCTTTAAATTCACTATTTAATATAATCACGGAAAAAGGCATGTTAAATTGAATAGGACGGTTAAAATGGCCTCGTGATATTGGATAACTGTCTTTTGAATTATAATTAGCATAACTAGTTGATAATCCCCAATCAATAATTTTTGTTTGATAATCATCATTCATTAAAATATTACCAGCTTTAATATCACAATGGTAAATATGACGATTATTCATAGGTAGTATAGCTTGGGTCAATAGATCCAAAAGTGAATCGTTCATTTTTATGTAATCAGAGTATTCATAACACTTTTTTATAAAATCATCCAAATCTTTACCACCATTCGGCATATTAATAGCTAATATTGAATCTAATTTTTTGTTAATATTTTTTTTTGTTATCTTCTTTTTATTTAATGCTTTACATTTTGTTTCATAATCTTGTAAATCGGATTTGGATAGTTCACTAGGTTCACATAAATCAATATCATCAATCAAAAAATATTTTTTATAATTTGGTATAGAAGCCAATGTTTTTTTATATTTTATAATCTCATCATATTCTTTTTGCGCATTTTTCGCTAACATTAATTTTGTGATATTTTTGCTTTTGTAATCATTTGTATTACCATTTTTATTCTTGCATTTTACAGCGGGAATTAAAAGACAACCATAACCACCCGATCCTTCTACTTTACCACCTGTTATTTTTTTTATACGTTTGATGGTTTTGTGTTTTTTACTTCTTCTTGTGTACTTATTATTCGATGTCCTTTTTTTCGTTTTATTCATTATATTATGAACAATAATAAACAATAAAAATTAAAAATAAAAATTAAACGATTACTAATATATATCTATATTATTTTTGTGTATAAAAATAGATTAATAATCCTACTAAGAAAACAATAAATACCGCATATATAATTTTTTTTCGCAATCTCATATGTTCTACCCAATGAACTTTTTTTGGTTTGTATTGTTCATAATATAATGTATAAAATTGTTCTAAAGAGATGGTAGGTTTTTCTAATTTTTCATTTATTTTGTTATGAATAAAATGAGTCCAACGAATAAATGATTCTTTTGAATCTAAATACGGTACAACTGGATACAAATTTAACATTTTACTAAACTCATTGCCAATGCTTTCTATTGGTATAAAAAGACCGAAATTTTGAATTAGATCATAATATTTTTTTTTAATAACTGAATTAGGATATTTGGGATATGTCATTGCGATTGTATGAATGAAAAACCAATAATGAGGTCCCCATACGTCTGGGTCTAGTTTTTTATTTTGATAAGCCATTAAAATGAAATGATATAAAAAGATTGCATAATAAACATATAAAACCGAATTAATTAAAAACAAAACAAAACAAAACAAAACAAAACAAAACAAAACAAAACAAAACAAAATAAAAATATGAATAATTCTTCCATATGCAATAATTGTGGGAAAAATAATCATAATATATACCAATGTAAATTACCTATAACTAGTTATGGTGTCATTGTTTTCAGAATTAATAATAACATATTAAATTATTTGATGATAAGAAGAAAAAATAGTTTTGGATATATAGATTTTATAAAAGGGAAATATTCTATCAATAACATTGAACAAATACAAAATAATATCGATGAAATGTCAAATTATGAAAAAACTATATTAGGAACACAAACATTTGATTTTTTATGGAAGCAATTGTGGTGTGAAAACGCTAATTTATCCAATTATAAAAATGAAGAATATATTTGTTTAAAAAAATTCGATGCGATTAAAAACGGAATTATGATAGACAATAAACAATTATCACTGCATGACTTGTTGGAAAATAGTAAAACAACTTGGACGGAAACTGAATGGGAATTTCCAAAAGGTCGTAAAAATTATCAGGAACGAGACATTGATTGTGCTTTACGCGAATTTGAAGAAGAAACTGGAATACCTAAAGAAAGCATACATATCATAGAAAATGTATTGCCATTTGAAGAAATTTATGTTGGCTCAAATCACAAAATATATAAACATAAGTATTTTTTGGGGTTTATGAAAAACGGTGATTTAAATGGATCCAACCATTCTAGTGCTTTAAATTCATATTCTGATTATGATTTAACTTCTTATCAACAATCCGAAGTAAGTAAATTGGAATGGAAAACGATAGAGCAATCTCTAGAAAGCATTCGTCCTTATAATTTAGAAAAAAAGACAATTATAACAAATGTGAATAAAATTTTACAGGAGTTTATTTTATGTGAGTGAATATGACCGTCTGTATTAGTCTATAATTACATATACATTTCTAGATACAATTTCTAGTTTATTATTTAGATCTGGATGATCAATAGTTATGGATTTACCTGTTTTAGATACACCAATTATTTTTTTTATTATATGACTTTCTCTAGTTTTGAAAATTATATCATATCCAATATATTGGACTACATTATCGGGAGTTAGTTTTATTGTATTCATTTTATTGTGGTTTATTGTAGTAAATTTATTTATTCAATTGGAGTTCATTTTTTTTATATAATAGACAAATTATAACCCTATTTTTTCTAACAATATCATGCCTGGTAAGGTATTTTTATTATATATAATTAATTTATTAGTATTATTAATAAAATCAGTTGTATTTTTTTTATTTATAAACATCCATAACAAATATACAATAAACAAAACACCAGTAAAATATATATCATTGAGTGTAATTTTTCTATTCCTGATAATGTAAAGAGGAATAATTTTAAGTAAAATCATCATGATAAAAAATAAAAATATAAGACGAGATTTTGTATTATAATAGAACATTAATAATAATATACATATGTTTTCAATCAAACCTAATATAATGACAAATTTTGGATTGTACTTTATAAAATTGCATATATACAATATATACCAAAAAATTATCCAATAAGAAAATATATAATCTATTCGTATCATACTAGTTTATATTATTTTTATATTACCTATATAAAATAATAAAATATAATAATAAAATATAATAATAAAATATAATAATACAAATACAATATTATTATATTTTAAATGATTAATAATGAGAATATAAAAGAGGACGATGATGAATCAGGTTTAGAATCAGAATCTGGGTCTGGATCAGAATCCGAGTCAGAATCTGAATCTGAAACTATAACTCCTATAAATATAGGTGAAACAGAAGAAATGGGTGAAATAGAAGACATTAATAATATTCAAAATTTAATAGAAGAAGATAGTCCAGTTGAAAAAATCGAAGAAACCAACGACGATTCAGAATTAAAAATAGATTTTGACGCAAACAATTGTGGAAATTTAGAAAACCAATTCAGCAAAGAATGCAACAAATTTCTTTTAAAGAAAGAATTGATGGAATATGAGTTTTTGGCAGAACATCCAGAAGAATCAGAATATTTATATCCATCTTTGAATGATCCTAACTTTAATATAAAAATAGCAGAGAGAAAAGAATTTAACGAAACCCAATATGATGGGACTTTACATGATATTAAAGAACACGCTGATTATTTGAGTAAATTAAAATTCGAATTCGCACCTCATCAAATTTTTGTCAGGAATTTTCTCTCCTTTCAAACACCATATAATAGTTTGTTGTTGTATCATGGTTTAGGCACAGGTAAAACCTTGGCATCTATAGGTGTTTGTGAGGAAATGAGAGTTTATTTAAAACAGCTAGGTATTAAAAAACAAATCATGATTATAGCATCACCCAATGTTCAAGATAATTTTAAAATACAGTTGTTTGATGAACGCAAATTGAAATTAAAAAATAGTTTATGGCAATTAGAATCCAGTATTGGTAATAATTTATTAAAAGAGATTAATCCTACTATGATAAAAGACATATCCAAAGAAAAAATCATTAATCAAATAAAAAATTTGATCAACAATTCTTACACATTTATGGGTTATGATGGCTTCGCCAATTATGTGCGAAGAGTTCAAAGTGTTAAGGGTGATTTTAAGAATGAAAAAGAGAGAGAAAAAAGAATGATGATGAATATTCAAAAAGAGTTTAATAATAGGTTGTTGGTGATTGATGAAATACACAATATTCGTATATCAGAAGATAATGAAAATAAAAAAGTAGCGCTTTATCTGATGTCTCTTGTAAAAAATACAGAAAACATGAGACTTCTTTTATTATCCGCTACACCCATGTATAATAGTTATAAAGAAATTATATGGCTTATTAATTTAATGAATGCTAATGAAAATAGAGGACTCATTGAAATTAAAGATGTATTTGATAAAAAGGGCAATTTTAAAGAGGGAGGAGAAGAATTATTGGTGAGAAAATTAACAGGGTATGTTTCATTTGTTCGTGGAGAGAACCCATATATATTCCCTTTCCGTGTATATCCAAATTATTTCTCTCCAAAGGATACTTTTTTTGAGAATCCAGATCTTGCATATCCATTATATCAAATGAATGGTAAGAAGATAAACCCGGATGATATTTTAAGATACACGAGTATTTATTTGACAAAAATAGGTGATTATCAGTCAAGTGTTTATTCATATATCATTGAATATTTAAAAAATAAAAACAGGAAAAATATAGATGGTTTAGGATCTGCGAGAGAATTATCCGCATTCGAGTCAATGGAATCATTTGGATATACATTGTTACAAATGCCAATTGAAGCGTTAAATATTGTTTATCCTATTGAAAATTTGACAGAAAATGAGAATTCATTAAAAATGATGGGTGGAGAAGGCGAAACCAGCGAACAAACCAGCGAACAAACCAGCGAACAAACCAGCGAAGACAATTCCGAAACAATTACAACACAAATTGATCCACATACTATGATTGGAAGAGTTGGGTTGGAGAGAATGATGAATTTTGTCGATACAAAAATACCATTGGAAAAAGGAGGGTTCGAATATAAAGAAGAAACCCTCACACAATACGGACGCATCTTTTCTCTCGACAACATAGGCAAATACAGTAGTAAAATAAAAAACATATGTGATACTGTTTTAAAATCGGATGGAGTTATACTTATTTATTCTCAATATATTGACGCTGGATTAATACCTATGGCTCTTGCGTTGGAAGAAATGGGATTAATACGTTATGGGGCTAATTCTCTCTTTAAAACCCCTCCAACAGAACCATTGGATTCAAAAACGATGAAACCTCGCGTCCGCGGTGCTACGAGTGGATCAGGGTTTAAACCCGCTAGATATACAATGATTACAGGCGACATTCGTTTATCGCCAAATAATAATGATGCAGTAAAGGCTCTTACAAATGACGATAACATGAATGGAGAAAAAATCAAAGTTATTCTTATTTCGAGAGCTGGATCAGAAGGTGTTGATTTTAAATTTATAAGACAGGTGCACATTATGGATCCATGGTATAATATGAATCGCATCGAACAAATTATTGGCAGAGCAGTAAGAAGTTTTAGTCATAAAGATTTGCCTTTTGAAAAACGAAATGTTGAAATTTTTATGCATGCTACTCTACTAGAAGATAAAGAGGTCGAATCAGCCGATGTCTATATTTATCGAATGGCTGAATATAAGGCAATACAAATAGGCAAAATAACTCGCATTTTAAAAGAAACATCAGTGGATTGTTTATTGAATCAAGGACAGGCTAATTTTACTCAAGAGAATTTTGCCGAATTTTTAAATAAAAAAATTAAACAAAAACTAGCTGATGGTACTATTATTGATAATTTTCCTGTAGGTGATGTTCCATATACAATTGCATGTGATTATATGGATAATTGTCAATATAAATGTCGTCCTTTTAAGAAAATAACAGAAGAAGACATCAATGAAGACACATATAATTCTACGTTTTTAATGATCAATTCTGACAAAATTAAGGAAAGGGTTCGTCAATTATTCAAAGAGCGATTTTTTTACAATAAAACAGATTTAATATCAGGGATTAATTTACAACATAAATATTCGATTTCACAAATATATGCTACTTTAACAGAAATGATTCAAGATGATAATGAGCTAACCGATAAATATGGACGCAGTGGTTACCTAATTAACATTGACGAATATTATTTGTTTCAACCTATGGAATTAAATAATGAACGTATAGGTATATTTGAGAGAAGTGTTCCGATTGATTATAAACATAATAAAATTCAATTTGAATTACAAGAAGAAAATGAAACAGAAAATCCATCCGAACCAGGAGAAAATCTAAATACAATTCAACTAACTCGTGTAGATAGTGGAAAAATAGAAATTCAAAAAATTAAAAACACACATGCGACAGACGAATTACTAAAACGGTTGAAAGAATATTATACTTTAGCAATTAATACAGTATCAATTAATAGAGGAGAAGATGATTGGTATAAGTTTATCGGTGTAACGATACACAAAATGATTACGGAATACAATATTGAAATTAGTCTACTTATGGAAATATTGGTGGAACGTATCATCGATGTTGAGTTAAACTACAAGGAAAAATTGGAATTGTTCAAGTTTTTGTATTCAACCGATACATTTGAAGAGAATAGTTTTGAATGGTATGCAAAATCGTATTTTTTGAACAAAATTATTAAAGGCAAACGCTTCTCTGCAATCGTATTATATAATAAAGATAAAAGGCATATTCTTATACACAGACAAGGATTGAATGGGTCTGAATCATGGGTTAATGCCGAACCAGAAGATATTCATGATATTTCACCTTATATCAGAGAGAAATACAGTATAAAAGAAAGTGAATACAATGAATTAGTTGGATTTATTTCTTTTGAGTCAAAACAATCCCATTATGTTTTTAAAATTAAAAATGTAAATGCAAAGAGAAATACTGGGGCACGTTCTGATGAAAAAACAAAGGCTAAGAATATATCTGTAATGAATGAGATTTTGAGAGAAGAAAAATACACGAAAGAAAATACAAAACATATGGTAAATCAAGAATTGTGTACATTACAGGAATTTACTATGCGTTATTTTAACAAAATAAAGAAAAATGGAAAAATATGGTTTTTGGATACAGAATTAGCAATGATTTATAATTTTTAAGTATGCGTTTAGAAACATGTGGTTTAAAATATAAATTTAAAATTGAAATATAAAGATATTAAATATGTTATCTTAATATAGTATAACAAGATTTAAATAAGAGACATATACAACTATTAACATATAAGATAAAATGATTGCTACTGATTCAGACGACGATAAAATAGTTATTGTTATGGATAAACAGAATGCACCACAACAAGCTGAAATACAAAAAGAAACACAAATTCCAAACGAAGATATTGATAATACTGTAGTGATTCAAGAAAACACAAATCAAAACAAAACAAATCAACAAATTAATCCTCAGAAAAAAAGAACGAACAAATCATATGGAAATGGTAACGGGAATGGGAATGGGAATGAAAACAAAAAAGAAACTCAGCAATATATTTATTCAAAATCATTATTAACAAGAAATATTACATTACCTATTACTGTTATCGGAAGAAATATTAAAGAAACAATTGAAAATGTTATTTATGCGCATTATGAGGGAAAATGTTTAGTAGAAGGTTATATTAAACCAAAATCATCCAAAATTATTACATTTTCCAGTGGCGTTATATCAGGAGATCAAATATCATTCGAGGTTGTTTTTGAATGCATGATTTGCAATCCAGTGGAAGGAATGAATATTACATGCAAAGTAAAAAATATAACAAAAGCAGGTATTCGAGCAGAAAGTGCACTTGAAAATCCATCACCAATTGTTGTGTTTATTGCAAGAGATCATCATTTCAACAACAACAAATTTCTTAATATTCATGAAGATGATATTATACAAATTCGAGTTATTGGACAACGTTTTGAATTGAATGACTCTTATATATCTATAATAGGGGAATTGATAAATACAAGTGACATTGGAGAAAAATCGAATATGATAAAAAAACCAAGGATTGTTATTGAAAAGGATTGAAAAATTAGCGATGTTAGTGATTTATGCTCATTTATATTCATTGATATATTGTTCTATTATATTATAATTAACCCGTGAATTATTATAACTCCAATACCATTTATGAAATATAACATCGTACGGATTAATTGAATATCCATAAAAACTATTTTCTCTTGAAGGATGCATATTATTATTTAAATTATAATTGGATTGATCACTCCAATCTATATTTTGATATCTAGGCAACATACAATCAATTGAATATCCATTTTTTAATATACAATTCGATAACCCATATTCGCCATTTACGATTGCGCTATGTTTATCGTGGTGATTACAAAAAATTGTTCTTTCTTCTTTCAGTAGATTTAAACCTATATTATCAGTCATAAAAAAGAAACCTTCTACTTTAGGACCATATTTACCATCATCATTATGAGGTAAACAAACTATAGTAGTACCTACTAATTTTACTCGTTCATTTATTTTTTTTATAAAAATTTCTGTCCAATGTTTATCTACAAAATAATGAGGTAATATTGGTCCTATAACTCCACTATTCAAAAAAAAATAATGGTCGTATATTTTATTGTTTTTTTCAATATATTCCAATGCGCTATTATATCCACCAAAATCAAAACCTATATTATCTCTTTTGATAATTGTTAAATTGTCCAAATTCGGAAATTTAATATTTTCATTACATTCATATCCATTAATTATAATTATATAATCTACATCTGATGAGTTATCTTTATAATTATTTGGAAGTCTGCCTTCATCTTTTCCATAAGTATTATAGTGAATTATCAAATCTTCATCACTCATCGTTCGTAAATCTAAATTATTTTGCTTATAAAAATTTACATTTAATAATTCATTTTTTACAAAAAAAGAAAGATTTAAATCACTAGATGGAGATTTAAAATAGCAATAAATGACAACAGATTTCATTTTATAATTTATTATATATAAAATATTTTTATATTTATCAAATCAAATTAACAATATTATAAAATAATATAAAACTATTTTTTATTATTTTATATGGAATCATTTTTAGAAGTATCAGATGTGGATGTTATTACTACAGACAATGAAATAACTGAACAAAATGAAGAATTTATAAACGTAAACGAATTAATATACATTCGAGACAAAATTGAAAATATGTCAAAATACAACCAAATAAATATTTTGGGTATTTTAAAAAATTATCAAGAAATCACTTTGAATGAAAATAGCTATGGTATTCATATTAATTTAAGCGATGTTAAAAGAAATGTAATAACTGCATTGTTAGATTATATTAAATATGTTTATGAACAAGAAAATGAATTGCTTTCTATTGAACAACAGAAGGAGGATTTCAAAAATGTATATTTTGTAAAAGATAATAAAGATAACTTGAAAGTATAAGTGTAAGAATCATATAGGTAAGGACCCTTTGATAATCAATACAATGAATAAAATCAACATATCTAAAAATTTATTTAAAAGTAAAACCGACATATTGTTGGAATCTTTACAACCTTTTATGTTCAACAATGACAGATTCAGCGACAATAATAACAAGACAGAGACCAACAATATATCTAATGTGGAAAATAATGGAGAAAATATTGATAGTACTGAATTTTCAGTAAAAGTAATAGAGGAACCTATCTCCCCGTCTTTTTGTCCAAAAGAAAAAGACAAATTATTTTGGTGTTTTTTTATTATGAAAAATGGATTTATAGAATATGAAAAATTAAGATTAGATATAGATAAACACGAATCAATAAACATGGTAGTAGAGAAAAAACTAAAAATAGAATATGTGGATAAATTGCGACAAAACAAAAATATAATAAAAAAATACAAAATTGCTCCATTGTCCGATGTTGAAAATTATCTCGTTAATGAAAATATGATAGATGTGAAAACATTTTTGATATTATGTATTTTGGAAGAATTATCTGTTTTGTATTTGCGAAAAAATACTTATTATGAATTGTCTTTTATTAGTTCGGATTCTTTGGATACTGGAACAAACACACATAAACAACATATTGTTGTATGCCATTCACCCTTCAAATATACATATGAATGTGAAAAAACATCAATAGATATACAAACATATAAAAACACGTATTATAAATTAGATCAAATAGATAAACCAGTAAAAGCATTTAGTTCATATAAATTGCCTGAATTGGTAGAAATTTGTAATAAATTATCACTTGATGTAATTGATTTATGTACTTTGAAAAAGAAAACAAAGCAGGAATTATATGAAGCAATTATACAATATTTTTAATTATTTGGTCATCTCAAGAATTAAACACTCTTTTTTACGAATGGATAAAAGTTTAAATTAATATCCCGAAAACGTGTGTTATTAGCAAAATCTAAATTAATGATAGGTAAAGGTGTAGAATTTAATTCTGGAATCGAATCAAAATAATTCTTATTAACATAAGTTAATTCAATAACATCAGGAATATTATTAATCACTGGTCCATGATTATTACCATGTGCATGAACAATATAGTGTGTCTTTGATAATTTTTCTAAACATTTTACCTTATCGTCATAACTGCAATTCCACCCATCATTTGTAATTCCATGAAACTCCAGTACAATTTGTTTGAATTTATTCAATTGATTCTCGTTTATATTTAATAACCACTGATATTCACCTCCTTCTATGTCCATTTTTAAAAAAATATTATTATATTTATCATTATTAGTTAAAAAAGATAAATTAGAATGATTATCATCGTCAAAACTCGCTATATTTTTTTTTATGAATGAAATTTTTTTAGTATAATTATATGGATAATTATTTATAGTTCCATCAAAACCAAAACTATTATATTCATTCATGTTATATTTATTAATAAAATCACGTGAAAAACTTTCTTCATTAGATATACCAGCTGAAATATAACAATCATAATCTCCATCCAGCTCTGCTAAAACGTAGCCACCATCACTATTGACGCCTAATCTAGTCTTTTTGTCAAAACTGTACACTTGTAATAATTCAAGATTATTCATTTATAGTATAACACAATTTTTTTTTTATATTATTTTACACTATATATAGTATTTTACAATTCTGTAAGAGTTTTTTTATTTTATTCACTTTTTCAATAAATATTTTAGAGAATAAATTCACATCTTTTTTTACAAACAGCTACGATATAGTAAAATGGTTGTACCTTGGCAAAGATATGACAAAGAATTGACGACAATATCGTAGGTAGTTTTTTATTTTTTATATAATTTTTAAAAAAATAATTATAGTATGAATCAAATGTTTTATCTGTTATATTATAGAATTCAATAATAGATAAATCACTATTTTCAATATCATTTTTCCATTTATCTAATGTTATTAAATTTTTTTCTGGTATACATAAAAAATCTGATGCAATTTTTATAAAAATATTTTTAAACATGTTATTCTTGTTTGTCTTTAATATGATATCACTTATAACAAAAATTCCGTCATTTGTTAAAAGATTGCTTACATTTTTAAAGAATTTCGGTCTATTATTATAATGAAATGCTGATTCTAATGAAATTATTCTATTAAATTTATTGTTTGAAAATTTATCTAATAAATTATGTGCGTCACATTCCATATATATTAATTTATTTTTTATTTTTATCAGCTTCTTTAGTTTTTTATTTGCATATTTTATTTGTTTTTTTGAAATATCAACAGCTATTAAATTAGATGCGCATGAAATTTTTTTACTCCATAATATATCTTGTGCACCATATCCACAGCCAACATCTAGAATAGTAAATTTGTCATAATTATTTATTTTACATTTTTCATAAATAAAATCACACAAATTTTTATTCGCTTTATATAGTGTTATATTTTTATCGTTCCAAAGCCCATAATTCATATAATAATTTTTTTTGCTTATCACTTGAATACAATTTTTCAAGTAGTAATCATATATAATTTTGTTTTCATTATTGCGAAAATATTTGTTAATAATACTGTAATAATAATTTTGTGCTAACAACAATAGTATTATTACTATTATTGATATTATTAATAATATTAAATATACCACCTTATTATTCATATTCATATTCATATTCATATAATTAGATATTTGTTCATTTTAAATCATATAAACGAAAATATAATATATATTTTTAAAATTGAATTACAATATAAAATTATATGTTGTTATTATATATTCTACATATAATAACATATAACATAAATATCATATCTGTATAGCATGAGCAATAGTAATAAATTATCAAAATCATCCGCATCTCTATCCCCATCCTCAGGAATGGATCTAAAAAAACTAGTTCAGTTATACTATAATAATTCTCCTTTTACAAAGGATATAAAGAAAAATCAAGAATTGGAGGTTCGTTTTGGAACAAAATCCAACAAACCGTTTACCAAGAACGATTATGACAATGTTATTAAAAAAATAAAATCATTAGGGTTTAACTCAAACAACGAGCAAGGGTATTATTTATTGCGTATTCAAAATGAGTATTTAGATGCTAGAACTGGTAAAACGAACCTATCAAAAATAAGAACAGAATTGACTGGATTAAATATCATACAAGAATATTGTAGAACCAATAACATTAAAACGCTTTTATCAAATCAAGAACAACAATACAATCAATTTATTCAATTCGTAAATAAATCGCCTGCTCTCTCTGATAGTCAACCAATTAAACCAGTTGATTTTGATGATTTTCATTTTCGTGTTTCATACAGCAATGAAGAAACAATTAACAAGAACACCGACCGTATAGTTCGTACTACGATTGATGAGTGGGATAAATCAAAAAAAGTATTTCGCTATATTAATCGTGTTACATTTAGACATGATGATTATCCTATCAATGTTGATATTAGTATTGTAAAAAATTCAAAACGAGAGAACAACAGTTTTCGATTGAAATCCACATATCGTTTAGATGATTCTGGTGTTTTTACAAATCCAGAAACATATGAAATTGAATTGGAAGTGGATAATACACGTATAGGTCCTGGAACAAATTTTAATAGTCATGAATCAATACTAAACGCTTTGAATAAAACAATCAAATTTGTTTTGATGGGTTTACAAGGGACTAATTTTCCCATTTCTTATACCGAACAAAATATAATTTTAAGATCGTATTTGCGTTTATTATACAGTGAAAAATATGCTAATGCAAATACAAGTGCAATGAAAAAGGATTTGGATGCGGAAGTGGAAAATAAACGCATATATCCTAGTGACTTCATCGGACCATCGTCTTATACACTTCAATTGCAAAATATCATTCCCATGAATGAAAATATGAATGTTCCAAATATTAGAGAAAATTTCGTTGTAACAGAGAAAGCGGATGGTGAACGCCATCTCATGTTTATAGCGGAAGATGGTAAAATATATTTAATCAACACCAATATGAATATTATATTTACAGGTGCTGTAACAAAAGAAAAGAAAATAATGAACTCTTTGTTGGATGGAGAACTAATATACCACAACAAAAATGGTGTGTTTATTAATTTGTATGCAAGTTTTGATATTTATTATTTAAACGGAAAGGATGTACGTGCTATGCAATTTGTTCCATCCAATTCTAAGATTGAGACAGAACCAGAGAAAGATAAAAACAAAGAAAAAGATTACAGATATGTGATATTAATGAAAACAATCGAATTGTTACAACCCAAATCAATTGTGAATACGGATTATTCATCACCAATGCGAGTAGAATTCAAAAAGTTTTATCCTTTTACCAACCTGCTATCGCAACAACAATCTCAAAAACAAACTCCAGGTGACACTAACACAGATACAATGTCTATATTTGGAGCATGCAATATTATCATGCAAAAAATAAATGATGGATTATTTGAATACACTACAGATGGATTGATTTTCACACACACATCATTTGGTGTTGGATCCAATCAAGTTGGACGAGCTGGAAAATTAAGCAAAGTAACATGGGAATATTCGTTTAAATGGAAACCCCCACAATATAATACAATTGATTTTCTGGTAACAACAAAAAAGAACAAAAACGGTGAAGACTTGGTTACATCTATTTTTGAAGACGGTACAAACATGTCAAGTCTGAATCAATTAACACAATATAAAACATTAGTGTTACGTTGTGGTTTTGATGAAAAGGTACATGGATATTTAAATCCATGTCAAGATGTTATCGATGATAATTTACCAGATTTTGAAAAAGATAAACAAAGTAGAGTCGGTAACCAAGACAATGAAACTGGATATAAACCCGTTCAATTTTATCCGTCAAACCCATATGATCCTATGGCCGGTTTATGTAATATTATGCTTAAAAAAGATGATACCGGAAGTGATCAAATGTTTTCAGAAGAGAATGAAGTGTTTGAAGACAATACTATTGTTGAGTTTAGGTATGATTTGTCTAGAGAAGGCCAATGGCGATGGGTACCTTTACGGGTTCGGTATGATAAAACATCAGAATTTAGACGAGGCATTAAAAACTACGGTAATGCTTATCATGTTGCAAATAGTAATTGGTATTCGATTCATAACCCAATATCGGAAGAAATGATATCAACCGGACAAGATATTCCTGATGAAATTGGTGGTGACGATGATGTTTATTATAATCGGGTTGGTGTAAATTCAAACAATCAAACAAAGGCAATGCGTGACTTTCATAATTTGTTTGTGAAAAAAATATTAATCAAGAGTGTAGCAAACAAAGGAGATTCTCTTATTGATTTTGCATGCGGTAAAGGAGGTGATTTTTCAAAATGGATCAACGCACAATTGTCATTTGTTTTTGGGATAGATGTTTCAAAAGACAATTTAGAAAATAAATTAGACGGTGCATGTGCAAGATATCTCAATTATAGAAAAAAATTCAAGCATATTCCGTATGCTTTGTTTGTTAATGGAAATAGTGGATTAAATATTAAAAATGGATCAGCTATGTTAAATGATAAAGCAATTCAAGTTACCAAGGCGGTTTTTGGTGAAGGAACAAAAGACGAATCGAAATTAGGTAAAGGAGTTGTGCGTCAATTCGGCAAAGGCGAAAATGGGTTTTCGATATCATCATGTCAATTCGCATTGCATTATTTCTTCAAAGATAAAGATACATTGTTACAATTTTTGAAAAATGTAGCAGAAACAACTTCACTTAACGGATATTTTATCGGGACATGTTATGATGGTAAATTAATATTTGATGCACTGAAAAATGTTGAAAAGGGAAATGGTATACAAATTAATGATGGTGAAAACAAAGTCAAAATTTGGGAAATTAAAAAAGAGTACAGTGATGAAAAATTTCCAGATGATAGTAATTGCATAGGATATAAAATAGATGTTTTCCAGGAGTCAATCAATCAATTGATTTCTGAATATTTGGTGAATTTTGATTATTTGAATCGTTTGATGGAAAACTTTGGTTTTAAAATTATCTCGCGTGACGAAGCAAAACAATTGGGATTACCAGAAGGAAATGGATTATTTAGTGAATTATATATGATAATGTTGGAGGAAATGAAAAAGAATAAATATACTGGAATGGGATCAGAATATGGTGAAGCAAAAGAAATGTCGGCTTATGAAAAGAAAATATCGTTCTTGAATAGATATTTTGTGTATAAAAAAATAAGACACGTTAATACAAACAAAGTATTGATTGATGATGATAATATTGAGGTATATGAAAAAGAAGAAAACCCACAGGAAGAAAACCCACAGGAAGAAGAAACAAATGAAATCGAAACCGAAAACAAGAATGAATTAAAAATAGAAATTTCAGAACTTTCAAAGCCTAAAATAAAGAAACAACCGTCAACTGTGACAAAAACTACAAAAAAATTAAAACAAAAAATGGTTATAGAAGAATAAAATATAACCCATAATAAAATAATACATACAGTTAATACTTAAATATTTACAATTAGTAACTGTATATACTTATATTACACTTATACACTATTATATTAAAAATGAATTATTATATGTTACCAAAAAATAAAAATACAATTATATTTAACATAGAATTTCGTCCTTTTATTCCTCAACTATATATTTCTCATAGCTTACATAATTATACTTCGAAATTAATAAAATTAATTAATAATGTTGTCTCAAATAATATTTGTGATCTTGGTAATAATAATGCGGTTACACAGATAAATCCACCGAACACCGAACAATTTGAAAATATAAGAAATATAATACACCCATATAAATTTATATATTCAAATGTTCCAAATACATCTATATCTGTAAGTAAATTAAAACCATTTTCAAATACATTTTATGATTTTATTGAAATAATCAAATCGTTGAATATATTTGAATCATATGCAAGTAAAAAAATAAACACATTATTTTTTGGTGAAAATAGCTATGCAATTATGGAGTGTATGGATATTATTCGAGAAGATTATAATGACAATTATAATTATATAAATGATTTTAAGAATTATTATTATATCATCAACAGTAATGATATTCAAAAAAAAGGCATTGATTTTTTATTTTATGATTTATTTAGTGAAAATTCGAATACTTTAATAGAAAATCATAACTATAATATAATTATAAAAATATTACATAGTATATTTTGTTATCAAAACATACATGGTATATGTGTAATTAAAGTAGGTGATTTATTTTACAAACCAATAATAGATTTACTATATATTTTATCGAATTCATATAATAATATAAATATTATTAAACCAATTACGTCTGATGTAACAAACAATGAAAAATATATCGTATGTAAAGATTTTAGTATTCAAGATAATAGTATGGATTTATACACGCAATATTTACTTGAATTTATTAAAACTGATAATGTTCTATTGAACGACATTATTAATAGCAGTATGAACAGCAACGATTTTTATTTACATAATATAATAAAAAATGATATACCGAGTCATTTTTTGAATAAAATAGAAGAATTAAATATTATATTCGGTAATAATCAGTTGGACGCATTTAATTCAATGCTAAATTTGATAAAACACAAAAATAAGGAGGAAAAAATAGATTCTATCAAAAAAATAAATATTCAAAAATCAATTCATTGGTGTGAAAAAAACAACATACCTCACAATAAATTTATAGAAAAATTAAACATATTTTATAATCATTATGTTGAACCAACGAAAATGTAGATATGAAATAACATTGTATAAACTTTTATTTAGTTTATATAATGTCAAAATGTGCTCGTACACGGGTTCGAACCGTGGACCTTCGGCTCATAAGACCAACGCTCTAACCAACTGAGCTATACGGGCTTTATATAAATATAATTAACAACATGGTAGCTAGGTATGTATGTGATTTACCATGTTATATATGTATTTTATTTATCTTTATATGTTTTATCAAAAAAATGATATTTTAGCGGATTTACAAATCCGCACTAGTTGTACCAACATCATTGATATAATTATCAGGTGATTTTGCGACACTACTGCAACTTTGTTTGTTTTGTAAATAATGTGTATATAAATAAGGATTGCATATTGGAGCTTTATTTTTATATAAAAATGGTATTTCTGGAACACCTCCTAATAATGCTGTTGGACCAATACCTAAATAAATGCCTTGTCTTTGATCTTTGTTATAACCTGCTAAATTAGTTTCTATTGTATTAACGTTTAGTTTTAGAGTTCTAGTACTACTACTAACAGCACCTTCATTAGCAAATTGAGGATTACTAGGTTTATAAACAACTAATTTACAACCCTTTGGATTACTTGGACCAGAGAAAGGAACTCCATAATATGGGTTATTTATAAAATCGTAGAATATTCTTATTGCTTTTTCTCTCGAAGTGTCATTGGAAATAGTTTTTAAAAACTCTGCAAAGTCTTTGAAATTGTTAATGTTCATGCGGTTGAACTCATTTATTTCTTGTGCTGTTAATAATTTTTGATTTGTTATTAAAATAAACAATACTTTAATTAAATAGATTTCTGATGCTTCTGATAATTCACTATTTGGTTGACAATTTGCAACATAGGTATTCGCATTAATTAATGCTAATTCTCCTCCTGGTTTTAAAAAGGTTGCACTGTTTTTATTAGCATATTGCAATGCTTCAACTGCGTTATAAGGATCGTTGGATGCATTAATATTTTCAACTGTTTTAATATCATTTACACCTACTTCAGCACTACGTAAGAAATTAAATATGCGTTGGTCGTAAGTTTGACAACGATTTTGACGATATTGTTGTAAAGTAGTATAATAATTTTTTGATAAATTTGTAGTAGCATAAATAACTCTTCGTTTTGCTTTTCTCTCTTCATTGCAACAAAATTTGGGTGTTGTTGTGATTGCATTTGGATTTTCAGTAATATATGGTTTATTTGGTTTATAAGAAGCGACGACTCCAATACCATTACATGTTTGACAATTTTTGTCTAATTCAGTGATATTATCTATTTCTGTTTCCGAATTTTGTTTAATTGAAAATGCACCAGGATTGTCTATCATTTGTCGTATTAAACTTCCTTTTGTAGACGATTTTACTGCTCGACTCATATTTCTTGATATCAACAATGCTTGTGGACTACTAGGATCTAAATGAGGAATTACAGTACCTTTTCTATATATTTTTAATGGACGTGGTAGACCAAATTTTTGTGGATAAAAATTTGCAGGATCGTAATTAGTTAAAGGTCGTATATTACCAGAAGTTGTACCCACTGGAAAACTATTTGGACCGGTTCCTTTACACGGAACATAAGGAACTGCGCCATTATAAACAGAACGGTTATTATAACTTGACATTCCTAATGGAAAATAAGCTGTTGACATTTTATTATATGAATATACTTATATATACTTTATTATATAATAATATATATACTTTATTATAATTTATATATAATTTATAGAATATAATACAAAATATCAAATAATAGTAAAATAGTAAAATCATAAAATCGTAAAACAATAAAATCATAAATGAAAAATTTCTTCAATATGTTCAATAAAAAACAATTCAATAATATTTTTGTGATTATTTTAATATGTTTTTTTTTATTTCTAATAATTTACCAGTTATATTTAGCAATCAATAATGATAAATTTCGCGGAAATTACTCTAAATTAGTAGAAGGGTTTACATTTACTCGAATTAATCTTCAAGCACCAATTGATTGTAGTTCAAATAATTTATCTGCTATTTATAATGCAGTTGTGACAGATATAAGCAATATTGGAATATTATATAATGATGTTAACAATATTAATACAACAGTTAATGGATTAATAACTGATACATCATTTAATAGTGCATCCGTAAATTCAATAACATCACCTACAATTACATCATCATCAGATGCTTCTCAAATTTCTATTGCTGTTAACACAAATATGAATAACATAACTACAATAAATAATAATATTTTAAGCATCTACAATGTTGTAACAAATATATCCAATGGACAAACAATTACATTTAATAGTTTAACTACTAATCAGACGTTACCTTTTTCACCTGCATCAGCTCTAGTTATATCGAATATTTGTCAAGCAGAAAATATAAATATTAATAATATTAATAAGGCTTTAAATACAAATACAATTTCTTTATATAATTTAGTAAATAATTTGCAAAACAATAGAACTACTCAAATGAATAGCCAGGCAAATTCAGCAATGAAATTATCAACTGCTGTAGGTATCAATACTAATTAAATATAATTTATTACAAATTGTAAATACAAATTGTAAATACAAATTATAATATTCGATCTATATATATTATAATTTCTAATTCAATAAAATTTTCATAAAATGACAACACCTGGGACTGCATCTGGACTAGCTGTTTATAGTTCTGTACCAACTTATAATTATCCTTCATTTATTCAGAGTCCAACTCAGTTGGGTGCTACTAGTGATAGATCATGGAAACATTTTGATGAAAATCTTGCAATTGCAGGTAATTATGAACAATTTATAATGAGTGATCAAAACGGTGTAACTACGACAGGTAACGCGTTGGGAATGAATTATTTATTAGATACAAATACTCAATGCAAAGCAACTGATTTAGGTGGAACTAGTGTAGAGAGATATACTTATATTCAAAATAATATTCCTAGTGGAATGCTTGATAGTCTTATATCAGATATTGAAAATGGTCTTAATCCTAATAATTTAGAATTAGCTTTTACTCCTTCAATTGATTGTCAAGGTGTTACATTATCTACTATTGATGTAAATGGTAATAATGGTTTTGGTACTGCATGGGTAGCTACATCAGATATAGGTGGCATTCCTCCTTGTCAATTTCAAAATGGTGTAAATCCAGTAACAAATCAAACATGCGGTGAATCTTTTATAAATTATAGTGATTCAAAATATGATAATAATTTTATTTACGATAATAAAAAGAAGAAAGATAAAGATGCCATTGAATCGGTTTATTTGACTGGAATTATGGTTTTTGGATTATATTTAATTTATTGTTTTATGAAAAAAACAAAATAAATAGCAGTTTGTTTGTTTGATAGTGTTTGTGAAATGATTTTCTATTATTCACTAAAACGCCATGCTGGATATGCGTGTTGACCGATCATTTGATCTGGTCTTGGTCCTACTGCATTAATATGTGATATTGGACTAGCTGTAAATGCTAGAGACGATTTTTCCATTCCAACAGGTCCATCCATACAACCCGAACCTCCTTTATATTTATACATTTGTCTTCTTTTAGATTTTCTTGATTTTAGTTTCTTGGATTTTGGTTTCTTGGATGATCTTCTTCTTCTTCCACCTTTTTTGGTAGATGAATTTTGTAATAATTTTCTGTATTTTGCAATTGTATTGCTAACATACTTATCCGAATTTGATTTTTGTGGTGATTTATTGCTATTATTTGACATGCTACTAAGAGTACCAGTTTTGGATGAAGAAGTTGAAATTGAACTTGTAGATTTTGGAGGAGTTGTCATAGGTTTTGAAGGAACAGTTCCACGATTGTTTGTTGTTGTCGTTGGTTTTGTAATATCAGGCAATGAGTTTTTTGCATTATTTAAAACACCTGTTAAAAAACTGGTGACTTTGTCTGTAGTATTTTTTGCATTATTTTGTGATGTAGCTAAAATACTATTGGTGTTTTGTGTAATTTGATTACCAGTGTCATCTATAGCTGATTTAGTAGAATCAGTAACATTATTTATAGCATTTGCTGACGCTGTTGTTAAATCATTAAAATCACCTGTTAATTTTTTTGTGGTTGCAGATAATAAACCACTTAATTGTTGACTTAAATCAGTTTTTGATTGTCCTGTGGGTCCAGTGGTTGGACTGTCACCACCCCATTTTAAAAATGGTATTTTCAAACCACAATTGCATTTTTTGGATTTTTTATTTCTATGTTTTCTCATGTGTTTAGATTGAGCTTTTTTTGACCGCATCTATTAATTATAATTAATGAATAGTATCTTTAATTATAATATAAGAAGAAATTAATTATTTGTTATTTATTTCTTACCTTTAATAATGCTTTTATATAACCAAAGTGCTAACAATCCACCTAATATTTCTGCAACGCAATAAGGAACTATAGCGGTTTTTGGAATTTTACCAGCCATACCCATACCAATTGCGACAGCAGGATTATATGCGCCACCTGAAATTTTTCCACCAATTAATACTATAATTGCTAAAGTAGCACCGATAGCTAAATAGTTTCCTGTATATAAAACAACAAAAACTAAGAGAGCGGTTCCTATAAATTCAACTAAATATTTGTTCATTATTTATCTACGCAATATATTATATATATTATATAACAATAAAATAAATTATCATGAAATAGATTGAATAAGCAGAATTAGATTTAATAATTTTGTCGTACTAATGACCCCCAAGCACAAACTTGTCCGTTTCTTAAAGAATAATTGTATATAGAGCCTTTTTTTGCGGGAGCAGTACAACCACCTGCGCGTGTAATACGCAACGCATTTTTTACATCATTTGTATTGTAGTTTTTATAACTTAACGGTGCGGTGTTAGGTAATCCTGTTTTCAATGAACTTTTACCAATGCTAACGCGTTTTCTAGCTGATGTGTAGAGAGAAGAACATACAGGTTGATTATATTTTGCATATAATGGTTTTCCTGTAATGGGGTCTACTGGAATATAACTAAAACTAGTGGCTGGATATGGGTCGTTCGTATTAACATCTTTCGGATAAACACCATATGGATTATTTAATTTGGTCGCCGTTCTAATATATTCTCTCCTAGCATTTGAAAATTGACTAGCACCATCTGCTGGATAAAATTGAGGTGGATTTGGATGTTTTCCTGTTAAAACACCATAACTGTGATAAGGCATTGCTGACGGATAATTCGATGTTGTTAATGGTCCATACACTGGGGTAACAATAATGTCGTCAAATTGAGTCATGGTGTCGTGATGTCGTGTTTTTGTTATGTGGTATGTTATTATATTATAAATATATTATTATAATAACATATTTTTATTTGTAATATAATATGTTTCCTAGATTATTGTCTTTTAGATTATTGTCTTCTAGATCTTCTCCATGCACTTTGGGATGCTGAACTTTCATCACCACCATATGAATAATCATTGTAATTATAATTAATTGCTTTTTGTTTCAAATATGTTGTATAATTAGAACTGTCATAAACGTATTTAACATTACATGCAGCAGGAGGAACACCTGTTCCATCACACATGTATTGAATTGCACCGAAACGTTGTTTTAATCCAAACATTCCAGGACGACTTTGAAATGTTTGACATGGACCACCACAGGTATAATATTCTCTACATAGAAGATCACCTGAGTTTGTAACAGCACGAAAAGGTGTTTGAATTGTTTTTGCTTTTGTATTCCATTTATTTGCACCTTTGGTGTTCCATGCATTTGTAAGTGTAAATCTTGTCTGTGCATATAAATCGTTATTATCTACGTCTTGAACTGGTGGTGGAATAAAACCTTTGATTGGACCACCTAAATAAGGACTTTTTGGAGTTTTTGATTGAGGATACATAAACATTCCATAATTAGAAGTATAACTTCCCGATATAGGATTACTAAGACCAATTGACATTTATTTATAATTGATTTACAAACTATATATATATATATTTATGAATATAATTTAATTATGAATTATAAATAAAAAAAGGAATAAAATAAATAGAAACTATCAATAAAATTAAATTAGAGTTTAATTGGTATGTTGCAAAATTCGAACTTAAAAAAGATGCTAAAATAATGGATGTGATACTTTCTGTCGGTGTTCTATAACTAACATCCTCTGCATTAATGTCTAAATAATTAAATAGTTTTAATGTTTTAGGTAATTTATGATAAAAAATCAAATAATAGAAAATATCATATACTAATTGCACAATCACTGATAAAAAAGTGAATCTATAAACGGTAAATTGATTAAAAATCAATGTGTAAAATAAACGTGTTAACACCAGTATTATCATCATTGTTGATATAGTCCAAATGGATAATGTAAATGTATATTTATCATGCCACAATTTAAGTGCGTCAGTGTTTCCTATTGTTAAATATAAGGTAAAATAAGCTATATACATAACCGTTAATTCAGCATTTATACAACCATTTAATATTGGTAAATAATCACTTATTTTGTAAAAATTAGAAATATCAGCGTATTTCATGATTGTTTTTTGTGGTTTTGATGTATTGGAATTGGTTGCATTGTTATTCATATTGTTGCTGTTGTTGCTGTTGTTGCTGTTGTTGCTGTTGTTTGAATTTGTTGTATTATACGAATTCATAATTTCAATAAAAAAAATATAGAGTATATGTTTTAATTATAATATCATGTTATTTTTATTTTTCCTTGTTTTATTTTTCTAAATAATATATTTTATTTATCTTTAGTTTTGTAGTATTGTTTTGTAGTATTGTTTTGTAAGTTTGTTTATATGTATTCGGTTAGAGGTGTTCTGTTATTATTCTAGGAACAACATTCATTGATTGTAATTCATGGAATATTAATTTACATGCATATGGTATTTTTACCAATGCAAAATTGGTTCTATTATCACATGTTTTACAATGATGAATCGATGAAGAATTATCATCATTATATGCGGATATAAGTCCACATTGTTTACAAACATGTACTTCATATTTATCAGATGAATAATACATTCTGTCTTGTGTAAATCTCGACGCGCCATGTGAGACCATACAATCTCTTTCCATTTCACCAAAACGCAATCCTCCATCCCTTGATCTACCTTCAGCAGGTTGTCTAGTTAAATTTACCATTGGACCAATGGATCTACTATGGGTCTTGTCATTTACCATATGTTTTAATCTCTGATAAAATACCGGACCCATAAATACACTACATTCAACTTGTTCGCCTGTTAAACCATTATATAATAGTTCATTACCATGTGCTTCATAACCAACCTTTAATAATTCTTTGCAAATATCTTTCACTTCAAAATCACCAAAAGATGTCCCATCTCCAAATAAGCCTAAAGATAATAATGTTTTTCCTAAAACGGTTTCTTTCAGTTGACCAATTGTCATTCTACTTGGAATAGCATGTGGATTAATAATAATATCTGGTTTTAATCCGTCTTTTGTAAATGGAATATCTTCTTCAGGAATAATATTACCAATTGTACCTTTTTGCCCATGACGACTTGAAAATTTATCTCCAATAACTGGTTTTCTAACAATTCTCAATTTGACTTTGGCGAAATTATAACCATCACCATTTCTATCTATGTAATTTTTATCAACATATGTTTCTTCATTTGTTCTATATATTTTACTTTGATCTTCAAATTTAATTATTTTAGTATGGTCGTTTCTATTTTCTTTTATAGGTGTAATTTTTGATATGATTATATCTCTATTTTCAACTAGTGAATTTTCTGGAATAACACCTTTATTATTCACCTTGTTGTAATTTCCAAATTTCATACCTTTTGTTTTACTTGGATCTGGTTTGCATCGGATTTCTTCATCACCATTAATACGTTGTTTATCTTCGTCTTTTTCTGTGTGATAAATAGTAGCAATAAACAAACCCCTGTCAATTGAACCTTTATTAAACAACAACGAATCTTCTTGATTATATCCGGTGTGAGTCATAATAGCAACAATCACATTTGTTCCTGATGGAATTTTATTCAATTGAATCATATTCATAATACGTGTATCCACCAATGGACGAGTTGGATAATTTAATACATATGCGGTTTTATCCATACGATTCTCGTAGTTAGTAACATAAACACCCATTGCTTGCTTTCCTTGCGCACACTGGTAGCAATTTCTGGGTGATTGATTATGCTCTGGAAATGGAATACATGAACCTAATATACCAAATATTGTACTAGAATGAATTTCACAGTGTGTATAATGCAATATTTTATCAGAGTCTTTGTTTTTGTAACCAGACAACTCATGATGATTGACCGATATCAATGAAAAGCTTTGTTCCTCTGGATCTATATATTCCATAACACCATTTTCTAATACCGTATTGGTAAACAAATGATCCCAGTTTATTTCTTTTCTTTTTAATTTATCCAAAATAGATCGTTTTAATAAAATATCGTTATTTTTGACACGCAAAAGCGGTCTAGTTAATCGACCTGCGTCATTACAAATTCTTATTTCTTTCATTTTATAATCAAATACAATCGACGTGTAGATATTGATAATACCACTATTTTTTTTCTCTTTCAACATCGTGTATAATTCTACTGGATTATTTGAAAAACCAACCCAGCATCCGTTTATCAAGACCTTTATCTTATTAAACATATCGACTGGATGTATATCACTGTTGTTTATGTTGGTAATATAAGGTTCAACATATTCATGTAATGACAATGAATTAGAATGAATTGTAATATGAGTCATATAACTGAGATTTTTTACAATTCCAACGGAAGCTCCTTCTGGAGTATTGTGCACTGAAAGTCCATCTTTTAAAATAAATCTACCACGTTTATCGTGTAGTTGCCATCCAACAAATGGTCCAATTCCTACTTCCTCTAATTTAAACTTACTACACATAAACGATTTACTTCTTAAAATTTGCGTTTCATTCTCTATTGGAACTAATTTTTTTCGTGGTAAAAGTGTTGGAATTTCACAAATTTTATGTCCTGTAATTGTCAATTCTTTGTAAGTACTAAATTTTTTCAATTCAGTTTTTTCATCTGTCCATTGACTTTTTCCTTCTTTTAATCCACATGAAAATCCGAGTGACATTGCTAATGTATAAGCGTCTTCTACTATTCTATAATTTGCAGGTCCTTGACAAATACGTATTTCACGTCCTTCAGCGCGAACAGAACCATCTGTATCTATTAATCCAGCCAGCAGTTTCAATCTTGTTTCTCTATCATTAGTGAGATATTCATTTGGAATATGTTTATTTTTTACAAGATTGTATTTATGTAGATATTTTTTAAGTGGTGCTTCTTCTATTCTATTACAAATTCCCTGCGAATACGCTTCTTTATTTTTCTTCGAAACTACACTATAACCATATCTTTTTCCTTTTGTCAAAACAGCGCCATTTTCTTCTGCCCATCTCTCCCAATAAGCAAGTGTTTCAAAATCTGTTTTATAATTTAAAGCAAATCCGCTACCATCGCTTAATCCATCACCTAACCACATACCAAGTAAATATGGATCCATCTCTACTTCTTTTTTTGTCCAATTAATGCCTTCTGTTTTAAACAACACTAATCGGTCTTTTGTTCGTTTGCTCAACGTTAGATATTTTTCAATAGTTATATCTATTGTATCATCATCGTCTGTGATACTAGATACAAATTGGTTTGCATCCTCTAAACATGTGAAATATTTTTCTTGAAACACTAAACTATCACGATTCAAAAATTCTACAATATGTGTATAATTTCTATCCGTTCTATTTGATGGTCGGACTACCTTGTGACCACGTATTTTTAGTGTCAAAATGTGATTATCTGTTACACGATGTTCCATAAAATTGGATTTGTCTGGAATAATATCATACATATTTTTATAACCTTCACATGTAGTTCGAACACGTGTTGGATTGCCCAGATCATCTATTAAAACATCATCAACTTTGATATCAACTGCTAATTTGACAGTTCCATCCCACATTAAAATTTCTGTATTTGGATCGAAACATTCTGCTGGGCATAAATAGCCCCATGATGTATTATGCAGTTTACGAGGTGGAATTAATTTACCACTTTTATCTGTGGGTGTTGATATACGGCGTGCATGACTTAAACTAGATATGTATGTTAATCTATTTAAAACCTGAGCAACACCTACTTTATTACTATTAACGTGTTTAATGCCAAAATCACCAGTGGCTAGCGCTCTTTTAATACCATTTTCTATGGTTGTAGATTTTATTATTTTATATATGTTTGTCAAATTAATGATATTTTCATAATCCTCTGTCGATTTCCATGAACCATTGTTTATTTCACGAATCACTTGCTTTTCCATATCTTTCACCAATTTATTAAAATAATTACGGAACAGGTTGTTCAATAACGTACCAGTCAAATCAATTCTTTTGTTCAAATAAGAATCACGATCATCTCCTTTAATTATGTCAAAATTAACTAATAACAAACGATTTGTCATATGTCCCAAGAAGTATTTTTTCTCTGTCATGGTATGACAATGTGGAAATAAATCATTGTTTAAAATATCCATTGTAAATTCCATTTTTTTACGAGCCCCGGTTTCTTTGTCCATATTAATAGGAGTATACATTGCATGACTGGTAATATATTTGACAGCATCTTGTTGATTTAAATATTTATTAGCATCGATAATAGACGCATGTAAAGCATCCAATAATTTTTTATTTAATTCATCACTAATATCTAATAAAATTGTCTCACATATTTCTTTATCAGAAATGACACCTAATGCTCTAAAAACTACAAACAATGGTATTGGTACTTTTATACGAGGTAATTGAATTACAAGGGGTTGTCCAAAACCATTGTTTTTTGAACAAATCATAATATTTATTTGCTTTGGTGATATACACTTAAAATCGGGGACTGATTTAATCTCTGCCATCCACGTATATTTTGATTGATTTTTAGAAATATTATAACAATAGACTTTGTTTTCTGCTGCGCGTTCTTGACCTAGTACTGTTTTTTCTGATCCATTAATAATAAAATATCCACCAGTATCAAATTTACATTCACCAGTATATGTATTTTCTACGTGTTTATATTGAGTAAGAGCACAAATATTTGATTTTAACATAATTGGTAATTTTCCAATATGAATTTTTGGTAATGTTTTATAAAATGTTTGCATATTTTCTAGATTTTCACCGTTTCTAACAATATATTTAATATTAATGTCAACGGTCATTGCAGATGCATACGTGAAATTTCTCAATCTTGCTTCATATGGAAACATCAATTTTATTGCTCCATTGTTTTCATGTATTTGTGGTCGATAAATATTGAAATTTTCGAAATTCACATATAATTCTAATGCGTATTTTCCTGATTTCGCGTCATAATCTTGTTCAGATGCAATATGGAGTGGATTAAACATCTCAATTGTTTTTGTAATTTGATAACCTACAAAATGATTATAGGATTCTAATTGATGTCTTACTAATCTTTCCAAATGTTGTCCCTCGAAATATGACTCGATTAATGACCATGGATCCTCCAAATTATATGTATATGTTTCTTTATCAATTAGATACTCTCGTTCAGCTTCTTTTTCATAGGAATTCATTTTGGTGATTTAATAGTTGATAAAATAATGATAGGATTTGATATTATTGGATAGTAATAATAATTTTAATCCTATTTATTAATTATAATTACATTTCAATTTATTTTTTAAATAGTTTTACAGCTTTTCAATATTTTAGCATCGTTTTAAATTTTATTTTTTATTGTAGATATAATAATATCAATAATACCAATAACATATAAATATGTCAAATAAAACTATAAGTATTAATCCAGAATTATTCAAGGTAGGTGGTAGTTTAAATAAAAGTCAAAAAAAAACTTCTATGAATAAATCTAAAAAATTACCACCTCCTATTATATCACCCAATGTATTAAAAAATAAGCTAATAAAACGTATAAAAGAATATAAGCAGAATGAAAATGTTGGATCATCTGATAATAAACATGCAAAAGGTGATATAAAAACTACACATTCTAATACAAACAATTTAACTGAGTATACAGATGAATTTTATGATTCGATTAATTATTTAAACACACTTTCTAAGCAAAAAAAAATAGAAAAAAAACAAGAAATTGCCCTAGCCAACATCAATAATACATCTAACATACATAACATACATAACATACATAACATACATAATAAAACACTGAAATCATACAATGAACCGTTTGTTGATGTTAATATTGAATTACCTGAAGAATTATTAGAAGTCAAACACGCGGAAATAGAAAGTCCTTTATATAATAAAAACGACAACAACATTCAAACACATTATGTTATAGATAAGGAGACACCATATGGTTGTTTGAAAAATGGAATAAAACCTACCTATAAGACTTGGAATCAAACTAAGAAAAAATATGATATTACATCAGTTGGTGATAGTTTACAAATAGAGAAGCCTTTGCAGGTTTCATTAAATGACCGTGAAAATAAACTGAACAAAATAAAAGAGGCCTTTTCTAAAAAAAAGGAAATTCAAAACGATTATCAAAATGATATATTTTTACAAAAAAATATGATAAATGCGCCGACAATGCAACAACCTATGCAACAACCTATGCAACAACCTATGCAACAACCTATACAACAACCTATGCAACAACCTATGCAACAACCTATGCAACAACCTATGCAACAACCTAT
>JGI25917J50250_1000005_pt1 | contig 64719 bp, 67 predicted proteins | sample LauGreSBDMM110SN_4_FD_50250 | JGI IMG/M metagenome (IMG submission 50250) | reverse complement strand
ACTCTCTCCGGAATTGAATCGTTAGAATATGATCCATATTTACATGGCGCTGGATTACACCTACATCCTAGAAATGGAAAACTTAATATGCACTTGGATTATGAAAAGCATCCACATATGGAAAAGGAGAGAAGATTGAATATCATATTGTATATGAGTAAAGATTGGAAAGAAGAATGGAATGGAGATACGCAATTATGGGATAAAGATATGCAAAAATGTATTATTCAATCCCATGTTAAATTTAATACAGCAATTATTTTTAAAACAAACAATCAATCATGGCATGGATTACCTGAAACAATAAAATGCCCTGAAAATGTTTATAGAAAATCAATAGCGTATTATTATATTTCTCCTTTGGTGAGTGATTCAGATGAAAATGTAATAGGAAACGATGGTAGTGGTTTCCGCAAAAAAGCTACTTATTGTAAACGGCCGTGTGATCCATACGATGAAAATATGGAAAAATTATTCAAAATTAGATCGAGAAGATTAATAACAAATGATGATTTACTGGAATTAATTCCTGGGTTTTTAGATAAGATGTAAAAAATAATATATATAAATAATCAATATGTAAAAATATCAATAATATAATATTATTAGTATAATAGTAATAAAATTATAATGAAATTAGAAAAATTGCCTTATTTTTTTTGTGTTAAAACATACAAGGAATTAAATGTGGATTTGCAATATTTATCTGATGAAGATGCTATTGAACATTATAAAAATAATGGATTTAATGAAAAAAGACGATATTGCATAATTAAACATGCTATTTTATTTCATGTAGGAAATATAGATGTATTTTTAAAAATATTTAAAAATAACAAAAAATTTTTTAAACGAAATATTTTGATATTTATAACATTGCATAATAAGGATTTTATTTCTATTATTAATCAATATATACCGCATGCATTTTTTACAGTAATTGAAAATAAAGGAGCGGACATTGGTGGATTTTTACAAAATATGAAATTATTGATAAAACATCCTAATTATAATGAGATTAAGTGTATTTATTTTATTCACACGAAATCCAATGACGATTGGAGACGCGATATGTTGTTACCACTTACTGTTAATTATAAAAAAAATGAGACTTTATTAGAACATAAGAAAGATATTCCTATAATTATAGGATGTAAAAAATATTGTTATAGAAATAAAGGTACGAATCGGAATTATATTAAAGATATATTTGATAGAAATCAAACTCATTTTGATAATTTTATAGATGTTGATTGGAATGATTTTGTCGATGATTATATTATTGAAAATACAAACATAGAAGACAGTAAAAATATTTATACAGATTTAAATATTAACCCGCAATTTTATAAAAATTATGAGACTGATCTAAAATTATTAACTAATACAGAAACGATAAATCAATTTAATCATCACGGGATAAATGAATATTATCGAATAAATAACCCGTGTTATATTAAAAAATTTGGCAAAGAATCGTATTTTATTGCTGGTACAATTTTTATGTGTAACAAATCGTATTTTAGAATATTTGAGGGTATTAATTTTGATAATGAGTATGATATTTTGGAGAGAGGGTATGTATTAAACGTTGTTCCTAGAAAAATACATGCTTGGGAATATTTATTTGGATTATTACTTTATTCTATGAACGGCCATGTTATTGCTGTAGATGAAAATGGAAATATGAGTTATATGAAAAATAATGATGATGTTTTTAATTTAGATATTTATAGAAATTGTAATATAGATTTGAAACATTATAATAACGTGGATTTATTGAATCATTTTAATAATTACGGTAAAAACGAAAATAGAATTTTTTCAAGAATACAATTATACAAAGAGCAATCATTAATTAATAATGGTTTAATGATTGCAAAAATCGCAGTTTGTTTGAAAAATCCACCAGAAAAATATTCAGACGAATATAAAAGTGTATTAGTAAAACTAAATGAAATATCTGATAATACCCCAATAGATATATACCTGGGTATAGAAGATAACAATATCAATTATGCCACGTATCATGGTTTAAGTATAATTAATAAAAATATATATTATATGGTTGATGTAATTAAAAAATATAAAGTCATAGACACATCAAAATACAATTTTTATTTGAGTTTCAATTTGCAAAGAAATTATGATAATACAATATTTTTGTAAAATATGCAATTGTATATTTATTTTGCACATTTTGCAAAAATATTAAATTATATTATTTAAGCGTTTTAGATAATAATATTTTATATGACATTATATAATATATAATGTCATATAAAAATAAGTTGATACGATATGAAAATAGTTTAAAACAAAAACAATTATCTAGTGATTTTGATGTAACTACATATAAACGTTTGAATCCAGATTTACAACATATGACGGATGAAGAAGCTGTGAATCACTATAAAAGATACGGGTTTTATGAAGNNCGTAAATATAGAAATGTTATTCCTNATGATTTTGATACAACTACATATAAAAAATTGCATTACGATTTACAACATATGACAGATGAAGAAGCTATTAATCACTATAAAATACACGGGTTTTATGAAGGTCGTAAATATAAAAATAGTTATATTCCTCATGATTTTGATGCAAATACATATAAAAAATTGCATTACGATTTACAACATATGACAGATGAAGAAGCTGTGAATCATTATAAAAATCACGGGTTTTATGAAGGACGCATCTATTCATTTTTAACTACATTTAATTTTGAAAATTATAAGTTAGATGAATTTTTACAGCAATATAATGTAACTGAAACAGAAGTATTTTCTAATCCAAAAGTAGAATTTCGATATGAATGTTATAAAAATATATCATATATGAGAAATATACTATTACCTGAAATACAAGAAAACTCTTATCATGAAGCTGTATTAATTGAATATAGATGTTTTCCTCATTTAGAATTTTTGATTAGAAACACTATTAATAAATTAGGTGATAAATGGTCGCATACAATAGTATGCGGAACACTAAATTATGATTACATGATAAATATGTGTAAAAATATATCACCACAAATTAAAGTAATTAAAACAGAATTTGAAAATTTGAATCAAAATACATATAGTAAAATGTTATCAAGTAGCTATTTTTGGGATTATTTTGTAGGAGAAAAAATACTAATTTATCAAGAGGATTCCATAATATTTAAAAATAATGTTGATGATTTTTTGGGTTGGGATTATATTGGAGCACCATGGCTAGAAAATCAAAATGATAATAAAGCAGGTGTAGGTAATGGTGGTATTTCACTTCGATCAAAATCTATAATGAAAAAAATAATAGAAACTATTCGCATTGAAGATACTGTATATAATTCATCAACAATTGATTATGCTATAAATAGTAGTTTGGATATTTTCCCAGAAGATGTATATTTCACCAAAAATATGGAAGATTTAAATATTGGATTATTGGCAGATAGAACTACTGCATCATATTTTTCAACTGAATGTGTTTTAAATAAAGATAGTTTTGCTGGGCATAATTTTTGGTTATTTGATTCAGATTGGAAACAACGAATTTATGATAATGTTGTTATTCAATTTAAATTAAATTATAAAAAATATATAAATGCATTAAATGTTCTACAGAATATTAATGAAAATACATTATATAATTTCATAACTTCAAATAAAAAATTAGTAGGCATATATTCACCTTTTGAATATTCATTGGGGGGTGGCGAAAATTATTTATCGAAAATAATGAATTATTTTATAAATAAAGACTATTTTGTAATTTTTTTTAATAATACAGAATTTAATAAAACGAGAAAGCTATTACAATATTACTTAAATTATAATTCTCAATTTGTATTAAATGTATCAAATCAATTTATTATAGACGATAATTTTAGAGATAAAATACATGGTCTTTTCGATTATTTTATTTTAATGAATAATATTTCATTACCGAATATAAAAGGAATAGGTAAAACAAATATTTTTCACAGTCAATTCCCATTTGACTACAACACCAATTATCCTGATATTCCAGGATTGATAGAAGACAAAATAATATATTCTTACAATAACATAATTGTAAATTCCGAATTCACACATAAATATTTATTAGATATATACAATAGATACAATATACAATATGATATTAATAATATAAAAGTTGTATATCCAGTATGTATTGATACTGTTAATACATATAAATATGAAAAACAAAATTACTCTTTTGTTATGATTGGAAGAATATTTGAATATTCTACAGATGCTAATAATAAACACTTTGATAAAATGATTGAAATAATGAGTGATTTTAATGATTATAATTATGAATTAAATATAATTGGTAGTGTTAAATCTGAAAAATGGTATAACTATTTAATGCAATTAATCGGAGATAATAATAAAATAAAAATTCATTGTGATATATCTGAAGATGAAAAAAATGGTATTATACAAAAGAGCAAATATTTTGTTCAATTAACTGGTTTTGAAGAAAATAAAATTAGTAATGAAGAACATTTCGGTATTTCTATTATTGAAGGTATTAATTATAATTGCATTCCTATATCATATAATGGAGGTTATCCACCTTACTATATAAAAAACAACGAAAATGGATATATTATTAACGATTCTGAAGATTTAAAAATTTTAGTTTATAATATTTTGAATAATAATGAAATAGTAGATTATAATACTTTTAATAACAACTCCGATTTCAATTTAAATAAATTCACATACGATTCATTCACGAAATCATTAGATGAAATAATGTAAAAAATAAAACTCGTAAATTCTCAAATAAAAGTATAATATGTAATGCGTGGTTTAGATCAACACGTTACTCTAAATATAAAAAGTATTAAATGAATATACAAAATACACAAATAAAATTATATTTAATTACTTTGTTCAACTAAGTTTAACATAAATGATAAATTACATCTATTTATTTGATGAATAATACTATATTTTTCCCCATTATTATTAATGATATTATTATTACTATCTAAATTTAATGTTTCAAATATTACTCTATCTAACGTTAGTATTTTACTTTCTTTATGTTCTAAACATTTTTTTGAATTTAAAAAATTATAAACATACATATTTAAAAGCCCTTGGTCTATTACATATTTTTTATTTTGATTTTGATTTTTTTGATAAAATTTTAAAAAATTAATTATACCATTATAATTTCCTAAAATTGTTCCAGCACAAACAACATATTTGTTTATATAGTTATCATAATTATTTCCAAATAAATGATTGCAATTATAAATCCAGTTCATATTTATAATAGAAGAACTATTATTAATATCACTTAAAATAGATTGTTCTAAAGCACAATATAATTCTTCTGTAAAATTAATATCAAAAGGATCGTCTTGAAAAATAACATCATTTATATCTGATAATAAAATTTTATCAAATACAATATTAATTTCATATAAATATTTACTATATATTTCAAATCTATCGTATGTCAAATTATAATTTGTATCAAAATTACTATAAATTTCAAAATTCATCTCATTTGAAAAAATGATTAATTCGTCAAAAATTTTATCTTTTTCACATATAATTACTACTTTACAATCAGTATTATATTTTCTCAAGCTTTTTAAAAAATAATAAATACCTCCGCAAGATGTTTTTAAAGAATTATACCCATTATAAACGCCAAAAATAATATTATCCATATACTCGTATAATATTATTATTTTTACATCTTATCATATTTTAAAAAAATGAATTATTTACAATAAATGAAAATAAATTAAAAATTGTATGTTTTGTTAAAACATTATAATAATTAATTTCTTTTCAAATTTAAGTAAGACGGTTGTATAGAATTTATAAAATTTCCGAATGTTTCTTTTGTTAATATTTCTGGTTTGATAATTTGAATATTTTTAAAACAATTAGAAATTATTTCCACATCATCTTCAGCCCAATGAGTAAAACCATCATGACTATAATCTTTGTCTCTTCCACTACCAACTAATTTTATATTTAAATTTTCATAATTTACATAATTTCGAATCATCTCAAATGGTCTATATAGTAAAAAAGGAGTAATAGTATAACAAATTGGAATATATCCTTCATAAGATAACCCTACTGCGATACCAATCATTAACATTTCACTTGACCCAACATTTATTACTCTTTCACTAAAGTTTTTCCTTAAATCATCTAAAACACCATATCCAATGTCAGCAGTTATTACAATAATTTTTTCATTGTTGCTCATTTCTTCAAATAAATATTCAGCAAAGATTTTTCGCATTACTTTTATATATATATAATAACACAATTACATTGTGTTAAATAACCCAATTAAATTATATTACAATATAATTTATTCTACTTCCATATATATTATTAATTTTATAATTATTAATATTTAAAGTATCTAAGAGCGCAGTAGTTTCACCTGGAAATGAACGATAATACAGTTCGTCAAAAGCAATTATACTTCCTTTGCACATGCGAGGCAAAATATTTTCAATAGCAAATTTAGTTGGTGCATAAATATCTAAATCTAAATATAATAATGCTACTAGTTTATGTTTATTTTCATTTAAATATAAAGGCAATGTATCCAAAATATTTCCTTCCACTAAATGGATTCTTTCTTTATTAAAATAATTATCTTTAAAATCTTCGTGAATCTTAGCAATATTTATAATTTCGTCTTTTTTATCAAAATAAAAATCGCCTTCTTTTATTTCTCTAAATTTATTATTATCTTTTTCTGTAATTCCAGTTATTCCTGAGAATGTGTCAAATCCTATTATTTCTCTGAATTGATATTCAGGTTCTAAAATAGATAATGAATGAAAAAATGAAAATAAACCTCGTCCACCACAAACCCCCATTTCAAAAATATCTCCAGGTATATCTTTTATTAGTTTTGTAATTTCATATCTAGCAACAAATTCATAAATTGCATTTGTAGGAGCATATTTTGGAAAATCTATTATTTTTTCAATTACATTTTCATTTTTGGTAGATACATCAACTAAATCTGTGTAATATTTATTTAATTTTATATTATTATTAAAGGCGAGGCCTCTTTTTTCACAAGACATTATAATAAAAATAAATATTATAATGTCTTTTATTTAAACGAATTTTATAAATTTACGATAACAGTCATCAGGTAAACCAACATTTACTAGTTTATGGTTATGCTATTTTTACAAATGTTGAATATTCAGAAAGTGTAAATTATACGTAAATTGTGCATAGTTAGAGTATTCAGTTTTTATCATTACCCCATGTGGCAATTATATATTTTCATTGCATAAAATTAACACTTTATTCTAATAGAATTTTATTTATCTCATCTTCACTTTTTAAAACGTGATAATGTGCGTTTAACTCACCTAAAAAAGTGGGATTTTTTGTTTGATGCACAACAATACTTGGTAAAAAAACTTTTAATCTATTTTCTAAATAAATACGATCAACTGCATCGTATGCTGAAAAACCATTTATATTTACATGAATAACTAAATTTGTTAAATTTATTTTTTTACAAAATGTCAGGGCTTCCCACACAGAACCTTCTGCACATTCACCATCTGATAAAACACAATATATTTTTCTATTTTTATCTGCTAATGCAAACCCAACTGCAACTAATATTCCACTACCAAGGGAACCAGTTGAAACATGAATTTTATTTTTGGGATCTCTTAAAGGATGTATACCCATATTATGTAATAAATCCTCAGCATTTATTAATCCTTTACTATGTTTTTCTATTTGAACATATTGCGCTAAACCAGCGTGTCCAGCAGATAAAACAACAATATCATTTTCTTGTTTTACATTATATATTTCTTCTAATATAGGTGTCATTGTTAAACAACTACCAATATGCGATAAGTTATTTTTATAAGATAATTCTAAAATTCTCTCCATTTATATTATATTATATTAGATTAGATTAAATCTTGCATAATTCTTATACCTTCTTCTAATGTAACTTTTATTTTATAAAAATTACTTAATTTTGCATTATTAGCAACCCACATTGTTGAGTCGTATGATTTACTTTCTAATGGCAAATAATTTTCAAAATAATAATTATTCACTTTTTCAAATATTTTAACAACTTCTAAATTCGAAGTTTGTATTCCTGAACCAATATTTATTATATCAAATAATTTTTCGTCTTTTTTAATTATTTCTATTATAGCATTAATAAAATCATCTATATAAACATAATCATGAACTCCATTAGATATCGAAATATTTTTGTCATTGCTGTGTTTTTTTTTAAATAATATTTGCAAAAATTTATTTGGTTTTTCTCCAGGTCCATATATTGTAAATGGTCTAATTATAAATATTGGTATCTTGTATGTATATGAATAACTTTGTGCTAGCATAGTACATGCCGACTTAGTACCTTCATAAATGGTTTGTGGTTCTAAAATATCATTTTCAGACATAGGGTTATTTTTTCTACCATATTCAGAAGATGAACCAATAATTATTAATCTTTTTAAATTAGTTGATGTTCGACAATATTCTAATATTTTATATGTTAATAAAATATTACTGTCAAACATTTCATCATTATTATATATTTCTGCACCACAATGATATATATATTCTGGTTTACTATTATTCAATATTTCTATTATATTTAAACTATCTTTCTTTGTGGTACCAATTATTTCATCATTAGATATATTTTTTAGTAGATTACATAAATTTTGAGCTATAAAACCATTTATTCCTGTAATTAATATCATTTCTCTATATAAATGATATTAATATTCTAAATATATTACCTAATTTAAAATATTTATTATTTTATATAAAATAATCTATATTTATTTTAATCCAGTTGCTACATCATCATTACCTTCTAATCATAATAAACATTTTATACGAAAATGGTTAAGAAATAATTATATACAACGCAATAATTATAAATTAAAAATAAAAATATTTAATATTTTTATTTTATAAAATAAAAATATTTAATATTATATAACATGTCATGGAATCAGGTTTTAGATTTTTACAAATATAATTGTGAAAATAATATCGATTTTTTGCAAAAATTCAATGATATTCCTTTTAAGCCAATTAATAATTATTCAAATCCATATGGAAATATTATTAAAAACATTGATATGATTGAAAGTGATAATCAATATGATGAATTAACTTCGATGTATTCAAGTAATAATCTAATATCATTTCGTCCTGGAAATGTCGAATCATCATTTGCCTTAGCTTATGTTTTTAATAAACAAATCCCTTATTCTCATTTGAATATTGATAATAAATCAGATTTAGATAAATATATGAAATCTAATGCTGGACTATATTACAAAGATTCTACAAGACAAACCGAAGTATTAAATTGGTGGTCAGAACATTTTATTGATTTAATAAAAAATTCTACTTTTTGTTCTTGTTATTGTTTCTTACAGTATGATTTACTTTTAATGTCCTTATTGAATATGAAAAGAAATTTTTATGACTATGGATATTTGTATAAAATAATTTTAGAAAATTCAGAAGGGAGAAAAATATTATATATTGGTAATGCAGTTGAAAGCATAAAAGCTGGATATGACCGTGGGTTACAAAATGTTTGGAAATTTCCTGTATCAAATTTTTCAATGTATTATTTGAAAACTCCACAAACAACTACAGGAATGGAATATCCACATGATACTATGATTGAAACGTGTAACGATATTATAGAACAAATAGATAATAATTATTCAGATTTTGACACAGCAATTTTTGGATGTGGAGCATATGGAGCACCTTTAATAAATATTCTACGTAAGAAATATCCACAAAAAAATTTGATATATTTAGGTTCAGATTGTTTTAAAATGTTTGGTGTAAAAATAAATTTGCAACCATGGGAATTACTCGATTCAAATGTTAATAAAGATGCAATTATAGATATAGTAGAATGTTTACCAGATGGATGTATAAATCATCCAGAAAAAAAATATTGGAAATTATAAATACTTTCTATGGTTATTTCAAGCGGTTAAAACTATTTACCCAAGTAAAAAATATTATAATTTATTTTTCACGATAAGATAACATTATTTGTATACCATTCTCTTATTTCATTATGTAATTTCATTTCATTATCACTATCTAAAAATTGCATCATCCATATTGTTGCATTTTCAGATATTTGTTTACAAGTATCGTCATTATTTCTACACCATTCTAGTATTTCATTTAAATCACTAAAATCATCTTTTAACGGGACATAATGTACATATGGTTGTAACAATCCTTCCATTAACCATCCTTCTATAATAGGTTTTGACATAATTACAACTGAATTAGACATTAATGACCATTTTAAACTAGTAGCTACATCATTACCTTCCAAGCATAATAAATATTTATATTTTAACTGTTCTTCCACCGACATTGTATCTTTAAATAAATCGTTTGAAATATTTGAATTACTCCCTGTAAACCCAACATTATGTTGTTTATAATATTTTGAAATAAAATCATATCTATTATATTTTTTATTATAACTAGTAACACTATTTCCTCTCCAAACAATATTATTTTCTTTTTCATTCCAATTATAATTATCTTTAAAATTATTTAGAATAGCCCAGTGATAAGCATGTTCATATTTAACTAAAATTCCATTATTTGGGTTTCCGATTATTCTTGCTTTAATCAATACGGGTAATTCATCTGAATCACAACCATCGGCACTAACAGTTAGACAAGGAAAATCTATAAAAAATCCGCAATTAGACCCCCACCACCATGCAGGTCTAACAGAACCATGCTCAAATTTAAAATCGTTAGGATATGCATCAGGCCCTAAATAATGATAAATACTATTTTGATAAAAAGTTTTGTATTTATCATCTACTTTTATATCTAACGATGTTTTACCATAGAAATCACCCAAGTAATATTTTAATCGCTCTGAAAAATCCATATTATATATAAATAAATATAAATATTTATTTATATATTATTTATATTTATTGTATAATTTGCATAAGTATTTTTATTATAAAAATATTAGAATAAATATGTCATTTTTTAAATCTATAAATAACCAAAATATTCCATTGTTTTTTTAATACCATCTTCATAATTAACAGTCGGGGAAAACCCTAACAAGGTACTTGCTTTTGTAATATCTGGTTTTCTTTGTTTGGGATCATTTTCTGTGGGTGCAATATGTTTTACATGCAATTTATCACCAACAATTTTTTCGAAAACTGTTACTAGATTATTCAATGTAATTTCACAATATGGATTTCCTAAATTAATAGGTCCTAATTGTTCGCTTTCCATCATAGAAACCAATCCATTTATCATATCATCAATATAGCAAAAACTACGTGTTTGGTTACCATTTCCATAAATATATAAAGAATCTTTATTCATAATTTGTTTTATAAAATTTGTAATAACACGTCCATCATTTATATCCATATATGGTCCATATGTGTTGAATAAACGAACTACTTTTAAATTTAAGTTAAATTTGGTACGATATTCATATATTAAAGTTTCGCCTATTCGTTTTCCTTCATCATAACAACTTCTTTCGCCCATAGTATTTACATTTCCAAAGTATTCTTCTGGTTGTGGATGAACTGTTGGATCACCATATATTTCAGATGTGGATGTAAATAGCAATTTAGCATTGTGATTTTTTGCCAATTCCAACATATTTTTTGTTCCAATAAAACAAGTATTCAATGTTTCTAATGAATGTATTTTATATTTATCTGGACTTGCAATACATGCTAAATGATATATTTCATTTACAATTGGAAAATCAATTGTTTCAGTAATGTCATGATGAATAAATTCAAAATTTTCATTGCATTCGAATTCTTTTATGTTTTCTAAATTTCCTGTAATTAAATTGTCTATACAAATAATTTTGTTATATGCATTTTCTAGTAATTTTTTACATAAATTACGTCCAATAAATCCAGCACCTCCGGTAACTACTATAACATTTTGTTTCTTATTCATATAGTATTATTGTAGTAACTGGAAATAAAATAGAGGCAAAAACGAATTTGTTATAAAAAGGAAAACATTCCTTGTTTACGTGATTTCGTTTTGTTTTTATTACTATATCGTTTTTTTGTTATGTTTCCATGGTTCTTCATGGTGTTTTTGTTTTTTACTTGTAGTTTCGACCTAACAAATTTATTTATTGCTAATTCGTTTTTTATAATCAAATCAGCAATATTATAATAATAACTTCTGAAAGGCACCTTGCGTTTCTTTATTTCGTCTATGGAAAACCAGCGGATCTCTGCTTTTTCAAATATCTTTGATTTTTCTATTATCTTGGGATCCAAACGTTTTTGTAAAAATCTCTGATTGTTGTTATAATAAAATGGTAAATATTCATCATATTCCATAGGTAAAATATGGGTTCGATATGTATTCCAATCAATATTAAATGTTCCAGTTTTCTTCATTTTTCTCTCCAAATCATTGGCACTACCTAAAAATCCTGTTATTTCTTCTGTTCCTTCACGTATCGCTGTTTTAAAAGGGGTCTCTTTGCCCTCTGAACCACCACCAAATTCAGCCCAACCAGGGGTGTCTGCAAATTTATTCTCTTTTCCAAATAAAAAATACAGTTTGTTGTTGTGAATGGTTGTAGGTAATATTCCTGCGCCCATTTATATATCGATTACTAATAATATTAATAGGGTAAGGGTTACTATATAATATGTAATATATACTAATGAAATATTATAACTTTGTCGCAAATTATAACCGTAGTTTTTAATTCCGTTTAATATTTTTGGATGCTAAATAGTAAAATAAATATCCCATTGCTAATCCCATTACAGAACCAATAAATACCTGCAAAACTGAATGTCGGTTTGTATAAATACGTTGAAACATGGTAAACAACGTAATGATCAAAAACAACGCTGTTATTTTTGTATTTTGTAAAACCATCATTACATATATTAGAGAGAATACGGTTTCTTGAGAATGTCCCGATGGCATTCCATAACGTTGATATTCTCTCCAATCAATTGTTTCCCGTTGGGTCATTTCAAGACGGAACAATTTCATATTTTCATCTGGTCGTGGCTGTTTGAATATTAATTTTAAAATGGAGTTTAATACATAATTTAATACAGCTCCAATAATGTAAAACCACAAATAAGTTTTTTTATCATATAAAAAAACAATTGTCAAAAAAAACAATATCTTATTTCCGTAATCGTATTCTTTTAAATAATTTTTATTCATTTTTTATTAGCTATATATTAGGTATATATTAGGTATATATTAAATGTATAATAAATATTTAAAGTTCATATAAGCATTTTGCTACCATGGTAAATGACCAATGAACATCGTTTAAATCTAATATATTTCCTGCGTCGTCACATAAAGTAATTTGTAGTCTTGAAACATCCACAGGACCGTTGTAAACTCTCTCATTTGATTGTAAAGAACCACTAAATTCTGTTACAATAGTTCCTATAGCATTTGGACGTTTCATTGGAATTATTGCAAAAACATCGGAATTGGTCGGTGCTTTTGAGAAATAATGTGCGTTGTTTTTGTTATTTTTTATAATTTCATTTATAGTATAAATTTGAGATTGTGTCAATGTTCTAGGTGCACTAGGTAATATATTTTGTGTTTTTGTATAAGTTATATTTAATTTATCTGAAATAATATTTGCAGCATTTACATTATTATTTAAATCTATTGTATTATTTATCAATGAATTAACATTATTAGTGGGATTATTGCATGAATATGGTATACTTTTATTATAATAGGAAGGTAATTTAAGATTATTATCATATTCAGTTATTGAAATTATATTATTATTCAAGTGATTTTGATTAAAATCATCTATAATTAAAATTAAATATCGTGGACCATTTAAATCTAATAAAGCGGAAGGTACATTTCCACTTGAATCTGCATATATAAAAGGTGATCGAAACCCCAAAATCCAACCCAACGTTTGATTTATATAGCTAGGTATCTTAAGACCGCAATTGGGCAAATTACATTCTAATGAAAAATTGTAATCGAAAAATACAATGCCTGTTTTTTCAGTTATAGTGAAAATATCGACACCGTTTATTCGATAAATTCCTCCGTACAAATAAAAAATTATTTTTCCTTGTGTTTCGTTATACACAAATGGAGTAATTGTAGATGCAAAAATAAAGCCCGCTTGCACTATTTTTGTATTTAATTCGGCGGTTAATGAAGCTGGTGTATAATTTCCAGGTTCAATTGATATATTTACTAGTGCATTTTTTGACGAATCTTCAATCCAAAAACATGTATTACCTAATTGACTATTTATAAGATACCATGAATATGGAATTTGATAAGAATATAATTGTAACGATAATAAATTTTTTAATGGTTGAGATAGATCCAATGTAAAATTAGTATTAGAACTAGTGTTAGAAATACCACTTGTATTTTGTCTATATTTGCTATCAATGTTAATAAATGTAGAATATGCAGTTTTTATTAATGGATTTAGTGTACCTTTTACTTCAGATGGAGCAAACGTAGTCACTATATTCTGCGTTTCTTGATTTATTACTGGAATACTAATATCTCCACCATCTATTATTTGATTTGGCGATGTTTTATATCTATCAAATTTTATTTTATCAGGTATTAATATGGTATTTTTATAATTATCGGCGATATTATTCTGATAACCTTTTTTTGTATCAATTAATCTATATTGAATTTCTTTAAAAAAAGAACTCATGTCAACATCATCTTCGTTACTAAATTTATTAATATAATAGTTTGTTTTATTTAAAATATCACTATTTGATATTGACTTCAGTATATCATCACCATTTGTATTATTCTCATTATCAGTGTCATCATACAAATCCAAAATTTTCAATAAATCTTTTATCGAATAATCATCTACACTTAAATCCAATTGTTCTTGTTCTTGTTCTTGTCCGTTTAACATTATATGTTATTTATATATGTTATTTATATATTTTACTGTCTATTATTATAGTTTGTAAAAATTGTATTTAATCTTCTTTTTATAATATCTATTTTTTTATTTTCTGTTTTGTCAAAATTTATATCTTGAACGCAATAAATATTATTCGGATATTTATCGATTAATTTTTCTGGAACTCTGGTAATACCAAACCCTCTCTTTAAGTGAGTTTTGCCTTTAAATAATATTAACTCAAACAAGCTTAAAATATCAGGGCAATTCATTTCTAAGTAATCCCTATTTATTCGATAAGAAGATCGATAAACAAATCGATTGTAATTCCCATCTGAATATATTTTGTAATAGTGATCATAATATACTTTGTTTTTAATTAGTCCGATTCCTTCAATTCGATTTAATGAATTATTCATTTCAAATATGTACAATAAAGAGTCTTCTGGTATTTTACTAGAAATGCTTTGTGGGCATCCATAGATACAACCATCATGTTGTATTTTATTTCTATAATCCACATTTTCATTCCAAGTATGATTATTAAATCGAGTAGATGCTATAGTTATTTCTCTAGAATTCATTCATTAATCGTATTGTATAAATAAATACATTTAGTTAATTATGTTCAATTTTTATTATTATATTATATTGATACTAATAATACATCAATATAATAGTAAACTATAAAAAGAATTTTGTTAGATGATTTTTTTAGATAAAACTCACTCTAATGGTTCAGGTTTAAATAATCATAACATAAATTTATTTGTAAAAAACTATTATAAAATAATATCAAATAATTCTCTCCGCAATAATATAACCAATAAAAAAATATTGACTATTATAGCATGTCATACAAACACAAACGTAAAATATAATGCAATTTTAAATAACATTCCGTACTTGACATTTCCGAATAATGATATTGTTATAGTAAATAGTTCCAATGAAAAATATAGTGATAAATTAAAAAATTATATAGCTACTAGTTATAATACAGATGCAGATGCAGATGCAGATGCAGATGCAGATGCAGATACAGATACAAATACAAATAAAAATAAAAATATAAACTATATTGAAATACCAAATGATAAATATATAGATATAGGCAAATATATTCATGCATTAAATATTATACAATCGGATAGTGCTTTCAATAAAGATTACGAATTTGTTGTTTTGATTAATGATTCGGTGATTATTCGAAAATCAATTTCTCATTTTTATAATATGATTATTAAAATGGATAAAGAATTATATGCTTACAACGATAGCAGTGAAATTAAATATCATTATCAAAGTTATTTGTATGCGATAAAATATAATGTTATTCATAAATTAATTGATCATTTTAACAATCATAAAGATCAAATTCATGGATATGATGATGTTATTTCAAAAATAGAATTAGAATTAAATAATATATATAGAACAGATTGTGACTGTTTTTTAAAAATTGCAAAATTACCTTGTAATATTTATAAAAATATTTATTTTCATAATGATACTCTCTACAATTTATTATTTAATAATGGAATATTACCTTTTACCAAAATACGTGCGTTATATAAAAAACATATGAATATTAAACATATAATCTAGTTGTTCTTTTTACATGTTTTTTGATACGCAAACGTTTTGTTTTATTTTTATCGTTATTATTTTTATTGTTATTCATATCGTCGTTATTCATATTGCTATTACCTTGTGATTTTTTATATATAATATTTATACTATTCAAATCCTGAAACATTGTGATTGTTTTTTGAAATTGTACGTTTTCTATGCTTGTTATTGTTGATAAATAATTGTTATTTTGGTCTGTTTCACTTATAATAGGTATATTATTTTGTAATAAGTTGATTAAATTATGTGAATCAACTGTAAAATTGTATTTAAATAGAAAATTCAGTTTGTAAGTCTCATTGTTTATATTTTTATTTTTAACTATTATTTTGAAGAGTTCTTCTTTTGGTAAAGTGTTTGAATGTTTTTCGTCAAAAAAAAACTTGTCTTTTTTAACCTTTTCGATTTTATTAGAATCATTTAAATAAACAAAATATATATTTACGAAATACAAGTCTTCCAAATAAAAATCTTTATACAAGACATCTTCTTTTTCAAAATCATGAATCCATGAAGTATCCAATTCTTGGAAATTAAAATCATCGTCTATAACATTTTCAATTGTGGTTTGACTACTCATAAGAAATGTCTGTTTACATATTTATATAAATTATTTATGTAATTTCTACATATTGTATTATGTTAAAATACAATATGTATCGTATGTTTTATTTAATCATCATCTTCGTTAATGTCATCATCTAAATCAATGTCAGCATCAATATCTATATCATCATATAATATTAAATCATTTTCAATTGTTGGGTCTATTACATCTATTACATTATTTTTACATGCAATGATAATAGCACTTTTTTCATTATTGAATTTGTTTTTGTGATTATTCATATATTTATTCTTATAATAATATCTCGAATACAAATACGGCGAATCTTTCGGTAAATAATCTCGAATATATTCATCTACACCGTATTGATCTATAAATTTATCCCGCCTTTCCATTATACCTCTTATTGTTTTATTCATCCCATAGTGTAATTTTGGATTTTTTATATTGTATATATTGGGAATAGTTTCCGATTCTTCTATAAAAAAAGTAGAGTTTGTTTCTGAATTATTATCAATATCGTCATCGTCATCATGATACATTTTTTTCGGAAAATTATGTGTTACTATTTTTTTTAATTCTTTATCGTAATAAATTGTACATAAACCTCTATCGTCTGGTTCTGTATTAGCAACCACTTTTTTCTTTGTTGCATCTATAAAATTAAAATTTGTTTCATTTTCTATTTTTATTTTGTTGTTTAACATTGGAAAATCGCATATTGAATCTATATTTATTGATTTTGATTTTGCTGTGTTGATTGTGTTTGGAGTTGCTCTTGTAATTTTCTTAAATGTATTCATATTTTATACATAGGTTATTTTACTCTGTTGTATTTAAGTGGTTTATTATATAACGTTATGACGAATACACACCAACAACTAAATATCGTCAAAATTAATTGTCTCTTCTTCTATTTCATAACTAATAATGTCTTCATTTATAGTATTTGTTTTGGCGTTGGAGTTGGTAGTGGTATTGATGTCTTTTTCTAATAATTGTTTATATTCATCTTCTGTATTGTCGGAAAAATGAACAATGTCATCGGTTGCATATTGATTCGCATTATCGTCCATATCAAAAATCGACCATGTTATATCCGCTGATTTTTTTAATCGATCTACATCATAATCTGAATAAACCTCCAATAAATCGCACTTGTCTAGTTTTTTTGAATTTTCAAAATGCGTTTCCCAATCTCTTAACCCAACCATAATAATACTTTTCACCTTAATCGAATTATCACGTTTTCCTCTACCCCTATATTTACCACGAATAATACAAAGACGTTTTACATTATCGTTACATATTACTTCACACATTCCATTTCCAAAATCTTTAGAAACCTGTGCGTATATTTCACCTTCTTCTTCTACTAATCGAAGACGATGACTATGTTTTTCTGCGGTTGATACAACATTTTTACGAGCCTGACTTTTATGACCACTACCACCTTTAACGTTTTTTACCATCTTGTTAGTATTTCACTTAGTTTATTAATTATTGTTATATACAACCATCTTTTTAATTTCAATTTTATTTACAATTCAAAACATCCAACAAATAAAAAATTTTACAATAATATTATAAATTATTATATAATAGTATATATATAGTAGAAAATGACCAATGCATGGATTGAATACATTAAAAAAATATCAAAGGAAACCGGTAAATCATTCAAAGAGGCAATGAGTATTGCTAGTGATAGAAAGAAGAAGGGTATCAAAATTGAATCTATTATTACTCCTGTCGCTTCTCCAGCCAAAAAGCAAAGAAAAACAAGAAAAGGAAAATCTGCAAAAAAAGCAAAGGGTACTAAAAAGAGAAGAGGATCTTCAAAGAGACGCTAAATTTGAAGATGTTTTGTATTAATATGTAAATAATCAATAACTACATTTTTTGTTTGTTGTATATTATGTCGTTCGTTCGGATTACATAATATATTTTTCATAAAAATATCAATGAATCCTTTCCAAAATACTTTAGAATCTTCTGTTATAAACGGGGTTGATGTGACTGTTGTAGGTACAGTTGCAGTTGCATTGTCTAACAAAACCTCTTTTAAAAAAAACATATGAAATCCATAATTATCCCATGTATTCGCGTGGTTTAGAAGAAAGTTCAATATTTCTATATAAGGTTTATTTTTTAATACTTGTAAATATTTTACACTATCTTCGTAATATTTTTCTCTCATATGAACCGATATATTTGAAATAATCGAATGATTCTCAATGTATTTTTTAACAATTAACTCTATTTGATGGTTTGATAAACTATGAATATGGATGTTTTTTAGTAAAAAATCGATTACGAACATTTCAATTGGTTCGTATAGAATGTCTTTATTGCATGTAATCTGAGAATTTTTATTTAACGTGGATTTTTCAATACATTGATTGAATTTACATATGAATGGTTTTCCGAATTGATTAAAGCATAGATTCTGTTTTGAAAAATTCAACAACAAGATATCATTCGTTTGTAATATTTGCAATCCATCAAGTACAAAGAAACAAAGATTAAAAACATTCGATAATATCTCTTTTTTATTGTCGAATTTATTAAACCATTCATCATAGTTGTAGATAGAAATTGAATTGGTTAAATTAGATGAAGTTTCCACTAATTTAAATGTGTTGGCGTTTGAGTTGTTCGATGATACTATCTTTTCCCAATATTCTAAAGGTATTTCTTCTTTTTGTTGTCGTAATGATGTTGTTGATGTCGAATTTACATAAGATAGTTGTCTTTTTATGTGTATTGTTTGAAAATATAAATGAAAAAAAGGTATCTTATCTATTTTATCACTAATATATAGTTCTTTTTCTAAATTTTTATCCAATTTCACTATGGTTATATTTTTTGGGTGTTGGTGAGTTTGACTATTCTCTCCATCATGATATTGTAATTTAATTATATTATATCGTTTTTGTGATTCATCTGATAATATTTTCATTATTTTATAAATATAGTATAAATATATTTATATTATATTTAACAAATATGAATTCAAATAGCTATTTGTTAAGCAGTAGACCATACTTATTTGGATGTGAATATGATAATATTATTACTATTAATCTTTTACCGAGAGGACCTCTTGCAAAAATAGTACGTCAAGTCAATTTTTCGAATAATAGATTAAGTGATTTTACTGATTACGAAAATAAATGTGGATATGCATTATTATCACTTCGTGGTGTTGGAGTTTGTAATGGAAGAAAAAATCATCGTTTAATGACAGCCAATGAAATTCCCGATCTGTTCTCATTTTTATTATCTAACGGCTATAAAATAGATACAAGTTTGACAAAAATGATGAATACAAGTAATATTCAAATCAATATGAATAATATTATTGCATTCATAACATATGTCGAATAGGTTTTGTTTTTTATTTGTTTTTATTTCTTTGTTTTTATTTATTTGTTTGTAATTGTTTTTCAAAATTTACAAATCCATTGCTTTTGAATATGTTAAACGATGTACCCAAATGATTTTTTGCAATCAGAAACGTTTTTTTATGCATATCACTCATGCTTTTAAAATAAGAGTTTATGGTTTCTCTCCATTCATTTGGAGAATTTTGAATAACTTCTTCACATTCAGAATCAAACAAAAGATGCATATCTTCCTTGTCGTTATTATTAGAATTAGACATTGATATATTTATATATTATACATATTAATGTCTATTAATATTTTTCAATTTTTTTTGATTGTAACTTACTTATTGTAGTCATTTAACGATTCTTTAATTGCACTCAAAATAGATTCACGTTCTTTATCTAGGTTTGCACGATTTTTTCTTCTCCCACCTCTCATCATATTTGGGTCAGATGATGGAATAATATCATCGAGATCTAGATTTTCATTTTTCGTTTTATTCAAATATTGTATATAAGAATTAATTATTTCTGGTTTCTCTAAAATAAATTCAACCAATTTGTTTTGTTTTTCCAAAATCTCTGCTTGCTTTTTTTGTTCTATTATTAATTTATTTTTTGAATCTACCTCATTCATGATTGATTTATTTAATTGTTGTAAATTTTGTTGTGTAGAAGTGGCTCCTGTACTTGTAAGTTGTGCCAATGTTGTAGTAGCTTGTGCAATAGAGACTAACATTTGCGGAATATCATTGAATAAAGAAGCTCCTGGAATCAAATTTTTAATAGTTGTTGACATATTATAAATTACATCACCCAAAATTTCACTTACTTCTTGTGAAAATATACCGGAAATAATATCTATCGATGGTTTTGATGCACTTAAATAAACAGCCAAAACTTGTGCATTATAATTAAGCATTTTATTTCTCTCCACTGGGTCTTGAATTGAATCAGCCATTTCATCCAATTGCGTTTTTAACTTTTCTGGATTATTCATATCTACATTTAATAAACTACCTAGATCATTTATTATATAAGCTGTAGGTTTCACTAGTATATTAGATAATGCGGATTGTACAAAATTTGGATGTTCCTCGATATATTGTAAATATGATTCAAGTTGTTTAGATTTTTGCTGTGATTGATCGGGTTGTTCTTGTGTCTGATCTTGAGAATCTGGATCTAACCCTTTTTTTATAATTTTACCCATGGTTGTATTAGCATCCCCTGATTCATTTACAACATCTACAACACCATCTCCTGGCTCTTGATTATATTGGGGAACAGTAGAACTAGCAACCATTGCTCCTGTTTGTGCTGTATCATTTAAATTATTTAAATTATCAATAGTTTTATAAATAGTTTTATTAATATCACCACCATATTGCTTTTTATGTTTTGTTCTATTGTTTTTTTTGTATGTATGTTTCATTAATTTCATCCTGATTTTTTTCATTGTTTTTCTATTTGTTTTCATTATTTATCTATGGTTTCTATTTGTATTATAATGAGGTTTTATTTTCAGATTCTTGTTGCATTTTTTTAAATTCCGCAAATGTCATGTTTAATCTTTTTACTATTTGTTTTTTGTCTATTTTTTTGATAAAAGAAAAATTACTTATTTTACCTTCTGAAATATATTTATTCTTATTTTCTTTCACTTCTTTATTTGATTGTGATGTTATTTTAACCTGGTTGTTTTTTGCAATCATACTACTTGATGGTATTGAATTTGGGTGATTATAATTTTTAAATTTTGCAAATACATTTTTCTTTGTTGTTGGAGGTGTAGTGATTGATTTTGTTTCAGAACTTGTTGTATCATTCGTAATTTCTATAGGTGTTTTTTCATCCGCTATAGGTGTTTTTTCATCTAGATCATCAGTTTCATCTACGTAAATAGTCGTGTCTTTACACTTAAATGTTGTTATGTATTTTCTTCCCACAGTTTCTAAAAATCGATATGGAATTGTACTATCACTGTAATAAACAAATCCATTTTTCTCACTGTTAAAACACATAATTACATTACCTAATGGAGTTGTTTCCATAACAAAATTATTTTTTAAATGTTCTTTTTCACCCGTTGTTAATTGTGTGAAATCTAACTTTATATATTCATTTTTGTATTTGTCCTCATATTTAATAAAGGGTTTTTGTGTCATGATATTGGATTCGGATTCTATTTTTTCAATCGTCATTTTTTCTTTATATGTAAAGAAAAATGATAATAATGCCTGAATTGACAAAAATACAGGTATATATAAAATAAATAATAAATTCATCATTGGATGTTTTTGTAATAGTATGTATTGTGCTTTAATAACTATTTATTTATATCACAACTAAATTTTTATATTGTTTGAATTTTGTTATTATTTACATAATTCTTTTTTTCGTAATTCAAAAAGGGTAGCTATATCGCTTGATAAATCTGGTAATTCTATTAATTCATATGTTTTTTCTTCTGAGTCGGGGTGTAAACGCACTAGACACAGTGTGGTTACTTTTTTACCATATTTTGATTCTAAAATTGCTTTGTAAGTATTTAATTGTAAAGCATAATGCCAAAAATTGGAATCAGGATATTGTGATATACAAGGTGTAATCGCATATTTGTTAAATGTGTTGATAGTAGAAATATCTTTGCATCGTTTCCAATCATAAATCATAAGCGTTCCATCTGGATTCTCATACACCATATCAATGGAACCAGCCAATTTTAAATCTTCGTCATAAATAGTCCATTCTGTTCTATAAGGGCGAAATGATGGATGATGTTTTACAAATTCAAGAAAATATTGCCATTCGAGCGTCGTGGTTTCTGGTTGTTCATGGTTGTATTGATATTGGGTTAATAAATCATCGTGTGTATAATTATGTAATTTTTTTGTATTTACATAATTATTCATAAAACATTCTATTTGAAAATGCATATCTGTTCCTGCGGAAGAAACAGAAGCACCATTATCTGACCATTTTTTCTTTATTTCTTCTGCTGTCATACCCCAATATTTATGGGTTGAATTCCAATTTTTTCCTTTCATCATTTTTTCGATTATTTTGTCAGAATCAAAATGAGGAAAATGGGAGTGATTCCATGTTGTTACAGATGTATAATTTGAATCCGCATCGGATAATATAGTGTATTTATGAGTAGGTTCATAAAATTCAATATTTTTATCACGTGGGTGTGCGTTATTAGTAGAGAGTGTAGGTAACAATAGTGATTGATCCATTTTGTTAGTTTTTACTTGTATCGCGTTTGTCTTTTTATTATGTGTCTTGTTGTATTTAATTATACAATCAATTTTTTCTTATATGTTTCAATTTTGTTTTTGTTTCTTTTTGATCTTTCTTTTAATTGCTTTATTTCGTGGATTAGTAATGGAATTAATCCAATATAATTGACAGATTGATACGTGGTCTCGTCTTTCTCTCCAGATACTAAAAAAGGGAAATGTTCTTGAACTTCGTGAGCGATTAAACCAATGTTCAATTGATTGGATAATTTATTTTGATACTGATATGGTTGTAAAAAATCGATTGTGTAGTTGGATGTGGTTGGATCACCCAGTGGAATAGGATTTTCTTTAATTCTATAATCCGATGTGGTATTAAATTGTGTTGCTTGAATGATACCATTTGCTGTTAATGATGGTGATGGTGGTAGTAATGGTGTTGGAAACCACAATATTACGACACCTGAACCGCCAAATTCTCCACCACCAATTCCTCCACCACCACCACCACCAAATAAATTCATTCCTTGTATTCCTCCATCGTTTTCTGAATTTGCATAAACATAACCACCACCACCATTGGGTAAGCATCCACCAGTTCCTGTACCACTTTGTGTAGTTGCTGGATTGCCACCACCACCACCACTCGGCGAACCACCACCTGAACCATAATACCAACTTGATGGTATGATAGAATTTGATGGTGAATCATAATAAAATGAGTTGAAAAAACCATTGCCACCCCCACCACCACCAAATCCTGTTGTATTAACACCTCCACCCGGATTACCACCTGTTGCAGTTGTTGTTCCAGTATTTCCACCATAAGAAATGATATTTGTTGTACCACCTATTATAGAAGATGATCCACCAATGCAACTTGGATTACTATTATAGTTTTGATTTGGAGTACCACCATTACCAACAGTAATGTTATATGTTGTAGTTTGACATGTAAAATGACCGGTTTCTACACCACCACCACCGCCACCACTAGGATTTGATGATGATGGACTATTTGGATTCCCACCACCTCCTCCACCTACAATCAAATAATGTACTGTAGTTTGATTTAAAAATTGAATTGTTCCTGTAGTACCTACATTTGCAGTATTCCCAAAAACATAATAGGTATAACCACTTAAATCTGTTATATATAAATAATTGGTTACTAGTGGTGGTAGGGGTGTAGTAATATTCATATTTCCACTAATGTCCAAAGAATATTGCGGTGTTGTAGTGTTAATTCCCACATTGCCATTATAATATATTCCAGTTGGTCCAGCTATATTCCAATAACTATTTATTCCACTAGGTCCGGTGTTTCCAGTGGGCCCGGTAGCTCCGGTAGGTCCGATAGGTCCGATGGGTCCGGTAGGTCCGGTAGGTCCAATAGGTCCAGTAGGTCCAATAGGTCCACTGGGTCCAGTAGGTCCAGTAGGTCCAGTAGGTCCAGTAGATCCGGTAGGTCCAATAGGTCCAGTTGATCCAGTAGGTCCTGTTGGTCCCGTTAGTCCAGTTGGTCCGGTTGGTCCAGTAGGTCCGATAGGTCCAGATGGTCCAGTAGGTCCAGACGGTCCAGTGGGTCCAATAGCTCCAGTAGGTCCAATAAGACCAATAGGTCCGGTTGCTCCAGTGGGTCCTGTATCACCAATAATTCCACCGTCTACTATAGAAGTAATTTGTCCAAATGTATTGACAGTTACTGATATTGGTCCAGTATATCTACCATTTAACGATGGATCTAACTCATAAAAAGGCGTAGTTTGCACTTGTGATGATGATGAAAATGATAAATTTGAAACAGTTATGTTGGGTGTTATAAATGGATTTGTTATTATTAAATTATTTAAATTGCTATTACCTGATACAATCAAATCATTCGATATATTTAATGTTCCAAATGTATCACTTTGTCCAGATAATATTGTACCATCTGTGAAATAAATATTATCAACATTTATAATAGAATTATTACTCAGATCAATATTACAATATACATCTATGTTTGAATTAATTTCACCTATATAATTTGAAATAGTATAATTATCTATATTTGAGTAATGATTTCTAACAATATTATTAGATGCATTCTTCTGTATACCACCAAATTTTCTAAAACTCATATAATATGTATATTATATGTTCTATAATAATAAATCTTATTTTTATTATTTATTTACATGGATATATTTTTGTTATATTGTATCTTCTATTATCTCTTCTATTGTCTCTTCTATTGTCTCTTCTATCTTGTCATATCGCATTTTTAATTCTTTTATTTCATGTATTAACAATGGAATTAATCCAACGTAATTTATAGATTGATATTCGGGATCATCTTTATTTCCGGTAACTAAAAAAGGGAAATACTCTTGAACTTCGTGTGCAATTAAACCCATATTTAACTGGTTTGATAATTTATTTTTATACATGTAAGGTTGTAAATTATCAATTGTATACAAATATTGATCTTGTGACAAAGGAAATGGATTTGTTTTTATTCTATAATCGGATGTCGCATTAAAATTAATAGCATTGATTACACCATTTGTATATAAAGAAATTACCGGTGAACTTGTAGTGGGTGTGTTTATATTTACATTTCCAATAATATCCAACGAATATTGCGGTGTTGTATTTATAATTCCCACGTTTCCGTAATAATATATACTTGTAACGCCTGAATTTGTTGACAACCAATAATCACTAGTTCCTGTTGGACCGATTGGACCAGTTGTGCCTTTATCACCTGTTATTCCAGTTTGTCCTATAATACCAGTAGATCCAGTTGGTCCGATTATTCCTGTGTTTCCGGTGTTGCCTATATTTCCAGCAGGACCAATAAATCCTGTTGGTCCTACAACTCCAGTTGAACCGGCTAACCCTGTTGACCCAATTACACCAGTTGGTCCGGATGGTCCTGTTGAACCTGTTTGTCCAGACTGACCTGTGGGACCTATCATTCCTGTTATACCGGTAGATCCAATTGTTCCCATTTCTCCAGTATCTCCAATATTCCCTATTAATCCACTAGATCCAGTAGGACCGGTAACTCCATATGAAAATCCTGTGTTACCAGATTTTATAGTAGTTATTTGTCCAAATTTATTGTATTCAATACGGGTTGGATATGAATAAGTTCCAGCCAATGTAGTATCTAGTTCATAAAATGGATTATTTTGGACATGCAATTTATCATTTGAAAAAATAATATAATTGTTTATTAATAAATTATTATTTATTTCTAATGAATTCATCAATGCATCATTAAAAGTAGCACTACCTCCAACAGTCAAATTATTTTTTACAATCATATTTGTAAAATTATATGTAGTTCCTTGAATATTGGTACCATCAGTAAAATAAATAGTATCTACATCTACTATTGAATTATTACTCATATCTAAATGACTTTTTAATACTATTTTTGAAATATGTTCGTTATTTTCATCTCCAATTAAATTTGTTATATTCAAATTATTTGTATTTGATACATTATTTCTTACTATATTTTTATTGGATGCATAATTAATACCACCTAATCTTCTAAAACTGCTCATAAATCATATATATTATTGTTTTATATTATTGTTTTTTGTTTTTACACCTGTGTATATTTTTATAATTATGCATCCAATAAAAATATATTTATTCTAAGATAAATATTCTAATTCTTTTTGTTGTTGTGAACACTCTTCTTTTAATTTTTTTATCTCATGTATTAACAATGGTATCAATCCAATATAGTTAATTGACTGATATGACGATGGATCATCTTTGTTTCCTAAAACCAAAAAAGGAAAAATTTCGTGGACTTCGTGTGCAATTAAACCCATATTTAACTGGTTTGATATTTTATTCTTATAAATTAATGGTTGTAAATTATCAATAGTACAATAATTTGAATTTTCACATTGATCAAGAGGGATTATATTTTCTTTTATTCTATAATCGGATGTCGCATAAAATCCTTGGGCTTGAATAGTTTCATTCGCGGTTAATGATAATACTGTAGTCTGTGCGCTATTTATATTTACATTACCAGAAATATCCAATGAATATTGCGGTGTTGTATTTAAAATACCAACGTTTCCGTTATAAAATATTCCAGTTGATCCAGATATATTCCAAAGTATTGTTCCATTTGACCCGGTTGGTCCAATTGGACCGGTTACACCAGTTGATCCTTTTAGACCGGTTGCGCCAGTAGATCCTCCTGGACCGGTTACTCCAGTTGGACCTGTATCTCCTATTGTACCAGTATAGCCTGTTGGACCTGTCGGACCTGTTGGACCTGTTGAACCTGTTGAACCTGTTGAACCTGTTGGACCTGTTGGACCTATTGGACCGGTATATCCTCCTGGACCGATTGTTCCTGTGTATCCTAATGACCCGGTGTACCCTTGCGCGCCTGTGTTTCCCAGTGGACCATCTGGACCAGTAGACCCTTTATCTCCAGTAGGTCCAGTAGGACCGGTAGGACCTGGTACGCCACCATTAAACATATCTACAATTTGTCCGTATTGATTAAGTATATAAATACTTGGTTCATCTATTGTAGTATCGGTTATATGCAAAGAATAAAATGGTGTGGTTTGTTTATACGGACTATTATTGAAAGTTAAACTGTCTACTCTTAATTTATTTATTTCTGCATTTTCTGTAATAACATTATTTAAATTTGCAATATTTCCTACAGTTAAATTACCGGTAACTGTTAGATTATCAAAAGCATATATTTTGCTAGTTATATATGCTCCATTATAAAAATAAATTCCATCTACATTTACAATTGAATTATTACTAATATCCAAGTTACTTGCAGTAATTATTTTTGATCTTGAGTTTCCTAATATATTCGGAACAGTCAAATTATCACTATTACAGTAGTTGTTTCTAGTATAGTTACTGGATACTGATTTATTTATACCACCAAATTGCAAAAATCGTTTATTCATCTTTATTTTTTATATACTATTACGTTTTAATACTATTAGGTTTTAATACTATTAGGTTTTAATATTATTACGTTTTAATACTATTAGGTTTTAATACTATTATTATTTGTTATTTTATTTTGTATTATCCAAAAAATGTGTAAAACATTATAAAATATTCGAATATTTTATAATGTTTAGAATCTATATATGGGGTATAATATAGAAATTTCGTTTGACTTGACAAAGCATAGTAACGTGTCAGATCTTAAAACTGAAATTACTAATTTAGCTCTAGATTATAATTGTGATCATTATTATTATTATAATTGTGAATATGAAAATTCACACAAATTTCCTAGAAATCACTACATAATAGCAGTAGCGTTTAATGATGATAATATTTTTGATTGTGCTGAATTTTTAAAATCAATAAAAAACACACATGGAATTCATATTGAATGTATATATGAAGATGAAATGATTTGCAAATTGATTTACGCATCTAAATATTACCTTAAACAAATTGACAAGTCCTGTGTTATTATATATAATAAATTTAAACGCGAGAGAAGTCTCTCGGATAATGAAAAAATAATATTGGCTAGTGTGTAAAATTATCTGCTTCTCTTTGATATTCTTCATCTACTATTGCGAGTTTTGGTTTGACTACTTGATCGACTACTACTTTTACTACGATTTTTACTACGATTTTTATTAGAATGTTTTTTGTGTTTTTTGGTATATATTTTTATTTTTATCACCTTTGGTCGTGATTTTTTAGTTAATTCTGAAGGTCTCTGAAAAAACATAGGTACTTGGTTATAATTCATTAAATCATTGTGGATTGTATATGGATACTCGCTTTTCTGATGCGGATATGTTATTAAATCCAAGTTTTTGTTACTGTAGTCGGTACTGTAATTGGTGTTGTTGTTATACGGATTAAAATCTTCTAATAATCTTTGATGAATTGATTTATTCACTACCGGCATTTTTAGTAATTCTTCTAATTCTGAATTAGTTAAATATTGATGATAATGACTTTTGTCCCCATTATTATCCATGTTAACATTTAAATCAACACCATTTTTATTATCATAATCTAGGGACCATTCAATATCGTTTTTTTTCACTTTGTTATTCATACCATTATATACGAATGTTTTTGTTTTTCCTATATTTTTAATTTTATAATTATTATTCATATTCATATTAGTAAAACTACTATTATTATTTTATACATTATAATTATATAATAAAATATGCCCAAAAATCAAAAATCTAATAATAAAAAAGTAAACTTTAATAATGGTAATGATATTAATATGCATAATGAATCCATTTCATTAAATATTGATGACAATTATTATCAAGCTGGAAACAATTTTAACAACAACAATAACAACTACAACAACAACAACACCAACAATAAAATATTAACTTATGATGATATGTTGGCTTCAATGTGTATGCGTGTTCAAAATGGTAATTTATGTATGATTAAAGATGATGTAGAAAACAATTATGTGATAGAACCCTCACAACCATCCCAACCCTCACAACCCTCACGATCATCATCTAATATAAGTGCGAATACAATGAACAACAATAGTTATATCTATAATAAATATTTTAACAAATATAAACAAAATGATGATCCGGCTGATGATCCTTCGGATTTAAATAATCTCAAGAATTTATTATTATCTGGACAAATAAGCAAAGAAGATTATAAAAAGGCGGTTTTAATAAAATTAATTAATGATAGAAATGAAAAACTCCGTTTACAAAAAATAAAATCAAGAAAATTATTATTTTCCAATTCAAATATTAATATTTCTGGTGCAAATAGATCCCCAGCAAATATGAATAAATTATTTCGTTTTGCTGGTCCTGGTCCAATACCATATAGCCAACCTCATCCTTTCATGGTTCCAAATAAATAATAAACACATGTTTTACAATTTATTTTATAAATTAAATATAAAATGAATAAGACTGTTAAAAATAAAAAAATGAAAACAATTTCTGATTCTTCCACTACATCATCAAATTCATTACAAAAACTACCATCTACTATATCTCATTCTATATCATCTTCATCCAATTCTTCTATTAAATCAGCAAATACAAGGATAAAAAATTTTAATTTAAAAAGAAAACTAAAGAACCTGTTTAAAAAAAAACCAAAACCAAAAGTACCAGCAATAACAAAATCTAAAAAAACGACTCAAAAAAAGGTCAGATTAGAAATCGAGGCAGAAAATAAGAATAAAACAAAAACAAAAAAAATAATCAAAAAACCTATTTTGATTGTCGAAGATATCGAAGAAGTTGTTCCAAAAAGCAATATAAAATTATCTCTTAAAGAAAAGACAGTGATACCAGTAGTCCAAAAAATTAACATGGAATTGAAAGAACCATCTGGAGAGAAAAGTCTTGGAGTTGGAGTCGGTGTTTCTTTACCACACCGATATAATGAGGAGTTTGTTGATATTTTAGAAAAACTATATACTATTATGATGTCACAGGGTGAAATTCATAAAGCGCGAGCATATAAAAAAGCAGAAGAAACAGTTGTCAATTATTTAGAAGACATTACAGATATTAAACAGATGCAAGGAAAACCTGGTATAGGTGCTACTATCATGGAAAAATTCAAAGAATATTCAGAAACAGGGACGTTAAAGTTGCTTGAAAGAGAGAAAAATAACCCTATTAATATTTTTACTCAAATATATGGAGTAGGGCCAAAAAAGGCAAAAGAATTGGTAGAAAAGGGTGTTACGACAATTCAACAATTGAAAGAACGTCAAATTGAATTATTAAATGATAAGCAAATAATTGGTTTGAAATATTATGAGGATATACTAAAACGAATTCCTAGGAGCGAAATTGATGAATATTCTGGTTATTTTAACAATGCATTCAAATATGCAGTTGATAGTGTTGGAGTTGGTTCTGGTGATGGTGCAAAATTTGAAATAGTAGGCAGTTACAGAAGAGGGGCTCAGACATCAGGAGATATTGATGTCATTATCACCTCAAAGAATAGCGGTGTTTTTGATAAATTTATTGATAAATTATTTGAGGATAAGATCATAGTGGAGATTCTCTCGAGAGGTCCAACCAAATCTTTGGTTATAACACAATTACCTGGTAAGGAGTTTCGACGAGTTGATTTCTTGTACTCTACAGAAAAAGAATACCCATTTGCTGTTTTGTATTTTACTGGAAGCAAATATTTTAATACTGCTATGAGACATGTTGCATTGCAAAAAGGATTCACTATGAATGAGCATGGTATGTATAAATTTGAAAATAAGAAGAAAGGCGGATTGGCGGAACATGATTTTAAAGATGAAAAAGATATATTCGACTTTTTAGGATTACAATATAAGTCCCCTGCGGAGAGAATTGATGGTCGTTCTGTTGTAGGGTTTGATGTTGGGATTGGTTCTGTAGCTGATATTTTGATGGATTCAAATAATAAAAAAATAGAGGATAATGTAGGTGAAGGGGTTTCTATGGGTATGGGTATGGGTATGGGTATGGGTATGGGTATGGGTGCGTTTGAAATGAAAAAAACTGCGCCAAAAAAAATAACTATTGAAGGTGATATTGAATTAAAATCAAAGGTAAAAACAGGTACCAAGTCCAAGACATTAAAAAAACAGGAAGTTAATGCGGATGTTAATCCTGATGTTAATATTGTAGTTGAGAAGAAGATTGAAGTTTTACCAATGGTTGCTGATAAAAAATTGGTTACAAAAACTAAGACTTTAAAGAAAAAACCAAAGATAATAGTTGATGATGTGGAAATGAAACTGGATAAAGGGGTTATCATAGATGTAGTGGAGCGATTCAAGAAAAATGGTATTAGTGTCGTGGAATCTCTTTCTGAAAAAGAATTGCAAGATGTCCTGGATTATACAAATACTGCATATAGAAATATGGAACCTATTATGACTGATAGTGAATATGATATTATTCATGATTACATGGAAACAAAATATCCGAATAATCCGATACTGAATGAAATTGGAGCACCTATTGCAGTGGAAATTGAAAAAAATAAAGCAGTGTTGCCATATTCTATGGGTTCTATGGATAAAAGGAAACCGGATACAAATGAACTTGAAAAATGGAAACAAATATACAAAGGGCCTTATGTATTATCTTGTAAATTGGATGGTGTAAGTGCATTGTATATAACAGAAGGAGATAAACCAAAGTTGTATACTCGTGGTGATGGAAAAATTGGTCAAGATGTGAGTCATTTTATTCCCTATTTACGTTTGCCAAAAGAAAAAGGCTTAGCGATTCGAGGTGAATTTATTATTCCAAAAAATATATTTGATTTGAAATATAAAGGAAAATTCGCCAATGCTAGAAATTTGGTGTCGGGAATAATCAATCGTATATCAGTTGATGAAAAAATTAAAGATGTTCATTTTGTTGCTTATGAACTTATAAAACCAGAATATAAGCCATTTGAACAAATGGAACGTTTGAAAAAAATGGATATTGATGTTGTTTTGTTTACACGGGAAAAAGATGTAACTAATGAAATGTTGTCGAATTATTTGATTGAATGGCGTAATACATATGATTATGAAATTGATGGTGTTATTGTAACGGATGATAAAATATATCCTAGAAAAAGCGGTAATCCAGAGCATTCATTTGCTTTTAAAATGGTTTTATCAGATCAAATTGCTGAATCTAGAGTGATTGACGTTATTTGGACACCAAGTAAAGATGGATATTTAAAACCACGTGTAAGAATAGAACATATTAAATTAGGTGGTGTAGAAATTAATTATGCTACCGGATTTAATGGTGCGTTTATTGAACAAAACAAAATAGGTATTGGTGCTGTTATTGAAATAATACGAAGTGGTGATGTCATTCCTCATATTAAAAGTGTTACACAGCCAGCTGAAAAGCCAAAAATGCCTGAAGAATCATACAAATGGAATGATACACATGTTGATATTCTTCTTGAAAATGTTGAAAATGATCCTGTTGTTAGAGAGAAAAACATCACAGGATTTTTCAAAGGAATTGGTGTAGATGGATTAAAATCTGGCAATGTTGATCGCATTATATCCGCTGGGTTTGATAGCGTATCAAAGATCATTAAAATGAGCGTGGATGATTTTCTGAAAGTAGAAGGATTCAAAGGGAAATTAGCGAATAAAATTTATGATAGCATTCAAAATCGATTGAAAGAAGCATCGTTGATTAATTTGATGGCATCATCTAATATTTTTGGAAGAGGGATTAGTGAAAAAAAAATAGAGCCTATTTTGGAAATGTATCCGAATATTTTAAACGAAGTTGGATCGGATGCAACTGATGATGAGTTGAAGAAAAAGATAGAAATGGTTAAGAAGGTAAAGGGAATCGCGGAAAAAACCGCTGAATTGTTTGTTTCGAAAATAGCATTGTTTATTGGTTTTTTGAAAGAGTGTGGATTAGAATATAAACTTGTTGGAGATGTTAATCTGAATGCGGAAGGGGAAGGGGAGAAGGGAGAGAAGGTACAGGTGGATATTAATCATCCATTGTATGGTAAAACAGTTGTATTTACTGGGTTTAGAGATGATAATTTGGAAAAAATGATAAAAAAATTAGGAGGTAAAATAGGAAGTAGTGTAAGTAAAAATACATTTGTGGTAGTAACAAAGGATAAGGATGATAAAACCGGCAAGGTTTTGCAGGCTGAAAAAGTAGGAGTGAATGTTATGGAACCGGATGAATTTAAGGTGGTTTATATGTAATGGGTACTCTGGGTAGTTATGGATTAAATTTGAATTCATATTCTACATATTGTTTTATGTCTGTTTTTATTTTATGATATAATCTACTTTTTAGTTTTTGAAATATGCTGTTGTTTGATATATCTGTCATTAATTTCAATATTGATTTATTAAATATTTCATCCATTTTTTCTTTTGAAGAATTATATTGATTATGGTTTGGAGTTGTTTCTGCAATTAGATTTTGTTGAAAATCATTCCATTTACATAATTCTGATATCAATTTATTTTTTATTTTATTGAATATTCGAAGTATATCTTCGTTTTTTGCTTCTCTCCAGTGAAACTCGATTGATGATTGTGATGTTGTGGAGTTGGATGATATTTCAGTGTATATATAAAATACATTTGCTTTTTGATTAAAACAACAAATAGGCATAGATGATTGTAATATAGGATTTGTTGTACAGCTAGTTAAATCTTGTGTGTCAATTGAAAATAAATCTTCTATTGAATACAGATAAACATCGAGGATATTGCTGGTTGTAATTTTTTTTATATATTCTTCTGATATCATAAAATTGTTTATAAATCCATCAAATGATGAAATAGGTTGAAAATCTACAGGATTGTACTTATTTAACCAATCTACTATATTTATTTGTTTTTTCTCTTTTGACATCCATTTTTTTATTTCAGTCATTTCATTTGATAATTTATTGTATTTTATTAATAAATCTTTTAATAATTCTATTAATAAACAATCATTTATTTTTGTATCATTTTTTGCATCATTTTTTGTATTTGCAGGTGATAAAAGTTGGGAAGTTTCATCTGGTTCTATTGTGTTCTCTTTTGAAAATTCGCACAATAAACAATGTTTGTCAAAATTTAATTTGTTTTTGTATTTTTTATTGCAATAATTACATGTAAATTTATTGTTGTTATTATAATGATAATTAATCTCGTTTTTTTTGCTTTGTTTTCGTAATTCTTTTTCTAATATATTAGCTATTTGATATCCATATAGATTTTGAAACTGAAGGGCGGAAGACATGATAGTTATTGTGTTTGTTATGTTTTTACTATTAATTGATTTAATCGTAAATATAAACACTAAAATAAGATCAATTTTATTGTTTATATAATATAATATATATAAATATGTCAATTCACACAATTGGAGATAGTCATTCATTTAATGGTTGGTCTGGAATAATCATGCATCATTTAGGACCAGTTTTATGTTATAGTTTTGGTAAAGAAAAATTAAATAGATGTGATATTCGTAATTTTAATATAAATGATGGTGATACTGTAGTTTTTTGTTTAGGTGAAATAGATTGTAGATGTCATATTCATAAACATATAACAGATACAATAACATATCAAGATATTATAAACAATATCGTTGAAAATTATTTCGAAACAATTGAATTAAATATATCCACTTCACAAATTAAACTCAAAAATGTTTGTGTATATAACGTTGTTCCACCTATTCAAAAATATAATACGTGGGAAAACACAGAATATCCATATTTAGGATCCGATCAAGAACGAAAACAATATGTTTTGTATTTTAACGAAAAATTAAAAGAAAAATGTATTGAAAAAGGATTTATATTCTTTGATGTTTATGATAACTATATAGATGAAGATGGATTTTTAAGGAAAGATTTAAGCGATGGTAATGTTCATATCCGTGATGGTATTTATATAAGTAATTTTATAAATGAAAATAAATTATAAGTAATACACATATTAAATGTATAAAGGTGTAAAATAATACTAGACTAGACTATATATTTATATAGTAATAGCAATAATAGTAATAGCAATATAATAATATATATACTAATTATAGTAAATAATAATAAATTAGGTAAATATAAAATGACTCTTTCAAGAACAGATTTAATGACTAATACTTATAATTGTTTATCATTGTATGACAATTATCCAAAATATTATTATCGATGCAGTGGATGTGATACAAATTTAACATCCAACACTCCTGCAAATCAATATCAAAGACAAAAAATAATACAAAATACAGTACGTGTTCCATCCTCGTTGTATACTATGAATTTAGGATCATTGTCTGCTTATCAAAAACCAGAAAATGCATTATATAAAGTAAATTGGAATCAAATGAGTGATCGCGCTATTCCGAGCGTTCAAAGATCAAATGCTACCGGTGTTACATATCATTCAAGCAGTACAAAAAGTACAATTACACGATTGCAACCGGGTGCCATGTCGCCTGGTGGTGTCGGTTGTGATATTAAACATAATTCTTATGATCGTTATTTGAATAGATTAAAAGGAAAATCTGTTTTAAGACGCGGATCCATTCCTTATGATTTTGGGTTTGGACTGAAAAATTATACATTTAATAGAGCATACCCTATTTATGGTGGTAAAACAACAAAATTAAATATTATTAATGGATGTAATTGTCCTTTAACTCCTTCTAATGATAATAATGAAATTCAAAAAAGCGTTTATTTAGATACTAATGTTTTATTAAATGATCCGTATAAAAATAGTATACGCAAACACGTTTATAACTTACACGAATCAGTTTATTTTATGCATGATAATTCATTAATAAATGGAACGATTATTGAAAATATTAACAATATTAACACTGAATATTTAGTGGAATTTGTTTATAATAATGAAAAAAAACAATTAGTATTAAATTATTTTGATTTATTTTCGGATAATGAAAATGAAAATAATTTGACTAATAATCGTAAGTGTGTAGAATCATGTACGAACGATAATAAATTATCGGTAAAATATTATAATGAAGACGGTATTCTACAAGAATGTAGTATAAATTACAATGATATTCACGGAATCAATTGATAAATTAGTTTTTGGTTTTGTTTTGTTTTGTTTTGTTTTGTTTTGTTTTGTTTTGTTTTGTTTTGTTTTGTTTTGTTTTATTTTGTTTTGTTTTGTTTTGTTTTGTTTTGTTTTGTTTTGTTTTGTTTTGTTTTGTTTTGTTTTTTTGGAATTTGATTATTAATATATTTATCATAAATAAAATATATTAATAAATATATACAAACAATGCCATTTAGTACTAGCACAAAAAAAATGAATATGTTTTTGCAAACAAATACTAGACCCGCTTATTATAGCAGTATACAGACTAGACCGGTTAGTTCAGTTGGTTCTGGTGCAACTGTCGGCGTTCTTAATGGTGTAGGAAGTGTTGCTGGATCTAGAAGAGCATTTGGTCAAGGATCCATCATTGATAAAATAAGTAATATCAAAAACTCTGGTTGCAGTTCTTGTGGAGGAAGATAAATATTTTTTCATTGGGTATTATAAAAGAAATGTCGAGTTTATCTATTCTATATTTTAATTCTTCTCCTCAAATAGCATATCCATCGAATTTAAATAATCGTTCTGGATATTTTAAAACTTTGTTTGATACAACAGTGTTACCATATAATGAGAAATATAATAATTGTAATAACACATTATGCTACACTTACAGTAAGAATTATATTTATAAACCGCACAGTGCTTATGGAATGGTAGGTAGGACTGCAGCAGGTTATTTAGGGCAAAGAAAACGATTGTAAATTAAAAATTTAAGTATTTTGAGTTTTTGACATTATAAAAAAAAAATTGATTTCAGTTTATTGTTGTATAGTTATTTTATTAAACAACAATTATTAACATTTAACAACATTTAACCACTCTATTTGTATTTGTATTTGTATTATTTCCGGCTTTATTTTACTATTTTCGGCTATCCTTTATATTTAAAATATGTCAAATATGTCAAATATGTCACCAATGACCAGTATTTATATTCCTTTCGTTGATTCACGTTTCAATGAAAGAGATGTTATTACTACATTTGATTACTACAATATTTGCAATGTATCTCGTGTTGATTTCGTCGAAATTCCAGAAAAGACAAATGTTTGTCATGCATTTATTCATGTAAATAATTGGTACAATTCTAACAATGCATCCGTAGCATTTTGGGAGATTACAAACAAAGGATCTTACAAGTTTTACTATTCTCAATCTCAAATGACTTCGAATGCTTTTTGGTTATTATTACCTAATAAAAATCCTATTCCAAAAACAAAATTAAATATTCATCAATTGGCTGTCATGATTAGTGAAATGGAAAAGAAAATGGCAGATCAACAAGCTGAAATGGATGAAATGAGAAAACGAATTGCCGATTTGGAATTAACAAGTGTTTATGTAGCAGATAAAGTCGATTCTGTTGCTACTAGGAAACATACTTTTTGGAAAAATGATAGTGACATTGGAGTGGTGGACGATGATGATTGCGACGAGCATAATGATGTATTAAACACCGCATTTATTAGTGATGACGAAGATGACGAATATGACGATGTACCAGATTTAATTGAATGTAGTGATAGCGATGACGACGAAGACGACGATGATACGTACGGATATTTAATTTGTTAGTTTAGTTTTTGAAATTTGTATTTGTATTTGTATTTGTATTTGTAATTTTAATTAAATAAAACAAGAACCCTTTTTTGTTTTTGTTTTTGTTTTTGTTTTTGTTTTTGTTTTTGTTTATAAAAACTATTTATTGTATTATTCTATAGTAAAAATTGTATTGTATATATTTATATAAATAATAACCAAAGACAATGAATTTTGATCTCAATATTAAGAACTACAATAAAAAAGAATTAGAGGATATTTTTGAATTACCTCCGGTCTATAATAAAGATCTTTTAGATGAAAAAGTATTTATTATGAAAAAAAATATAATGATGAATCTTTCTATTCCAGATGAAAAAAAAGCATTGGTTTTTTCATTTATAGAATATGCAAAAAATAACATATTATCAACATTGCACGATACTTTTAAACATGATATAGAAGTTTTAGAAGATGTATATAATGCTGAATTTAAATTGAAACCAGTCAAGGTATTTGAAACCGGAGGTTACCATGTTGTTCAACAAGAAACCCCACACCATTATGCAAACGCATATGTAAATAATTTTGTTAAAGGTACAATCAATCCTATTAAACAAACTACGATTCGGAACACGTTGAATATAGATACGCGATTTAGAGATAATTATTATGGAAGCTCATCAACCAATTTTCAGCTTGATTTACCTATCAAATTATCATCTATCTTAACAATGGAAATGACGGCATTTGAAATTCCCAATTCATTTATGAATATATCAAAACAAATGGGAAATAATTTTTTCACTATTATTGTAAATGCAGGCGAGATAATGGAGGTTGGAACTGTTACTATACCAACAGGCAATTATGTATTTGCTGATTTAATTCAGTATATTAATAACTATATAAGTATTGTATTTAAAGACAAAAAATATTTGAAATATATCTATTTTACCAACAATATAACTAATATATCGACATCAGAATCGTTGTTATTGGGATTTAGTGGTTCGGGACAGACCATTGTAGGTATAAATTCTAGTTATTTAAGCGATAATAAGCACGCAGAATTATTTGATTTCTCATTGCGGTTTGATTTGTCAGTAGATGAAAATAATGATGATACACCCTTACCATTAAAATTCGGTTGGATGTTAGGATTTAGAAATGGTGTTTATCAAAATAATGTTGCCTATGTTTCAGAGGGATTGATTAATTTAGATGGACCCAGATATGTATTTTTGGTAGTCGATGATTACAATAACAATGTTAACAATGGGTTTTATAGTGCTTTTACAGATTCAATGTTGAATAAAAATATATTATCGAGAATATCATTACAATCAGGAAGTTTTCAAACCACTTCCAGTCAAAATAATTTATCAATTATAAGTTATCCCAGACAATATTTTGGACCAGTTGATATTCAAAAAATTAATGTCCAGTTGTTGGATGAATATGGTAGAATATTGAACTTAAATAATATGGATTTTAGTTTTTGTTTATCATTCCAAACTGTTTATGATATATAACATGGAAGTTTTATGGATCAGGGTTGCATGAAATGGAAATAAAAAATAAATTTATAATAATATATAATATTAGTATTAGTATTAGTAAATTGTATTAGTTAGTAAAATATTGTATTCATGTCTAATTCTAACTGTGTACCTGCAAAACCCACATTTGGTAAAATGAAGCCTCAATTATATGCAAGCGATTATATAAAAAATAAATCTATTACTGCCATTCTACAAACTAATAAAACGAAATTAAATTTAGCTGATAATTTTGATTTTAATTCACGGTGTCAAAATTGTAATATATACGGAAAAAAATTTTGTTATCGTAATAAATGCAATACTAAATGTTGCAGTTACAACGACGATATCGATTATACTAAATTAAATATTAATTTAATTACAAAAGAAGATTTGAATGATGTTACTGTTATTGAAACATTTCCGGGTGGTGTATCCCCAACTACGATTAATCCTAATCTAACTACACCATTCTATCAAAATTATACAATTGACCCTAACGGTTCACTATTTGGAAAAACATGTTGTGGTACAAATAATTATTTATTATATAGAAGATTGAAGTTTTTTTGATTTGTTTTTTATTTGTTTTTTATTTGTTTTTTATAGAATTATCTAACGCCTCATAATATTCTAATGTTCTATATACATTAAAAATTATTTTAATGTATATCATAATAAAAATGCTATATACTATTGTTTTTATAATATCCCTTTTCAATGTTGACGACATGTTAAATGATGTTTTTTTGGTTTGATAGTATAAAATAGTTTAATATTTCAATTTTATTTTAATTACTTATTTTTTGTTTGTAACATGAAAATGGATTGATGCATTTATAAATTTGATCTAAATATATACAATTATAAAATAAACTATAAATTAATAGTTTTTTTAAAAAGTTATATTTTGTTTTAAATGTCATGAATGTATTTTTATTTGGGTTTGGGGTCGGGTGTGTGGTTTGGGTTGGGGTTGGGTTTGAATTAGGTTTAAAAATGATGTCATAATATTCTTTATTTTCATCAATAGTTTGTAAATTTTGGTAAATGTGTTTTGTTTTTGCATTTTTATTTGTATTTGTAGTGGGTGTAGTATTATTCAAATCTAATTGAATAAACCACCCCCAATCATCTTCTTTTTCTACTTCGGTATTATATACATTATTCATGTTAAATAAATGATATATAATTGTTGATAGATAAATTATTTTATATAGGTGCTAATTTACTTGGGACTGGTTGTATTGGTTAATAATATCAATTTTTATTTTTTTTTATATTTTATTCAAAAGTTTTTTTGCTTTTTTGGTGACATTTCTATTTTTTTTGGATTTTCTATATTGTCTTGAACGAATGTATGCTGCATAAACTCCTTTCTTTGAAATTTTGCATGTGTTTTTTTTGCAAATTGGAAAAGATTTTCCTTTCCCTAAAAAACATTTTTTACCGCATTTTTGTAACATGACTGTTTTTTGATGAAAACCAGGTTTTTCATTTTTCCATCCTTTCCAAGGTGCATTTGGCATTTTAAATGAATATAATATATATTAATAAAATTATATTCATGTCATTATATTCATGTCATTATATTTTTATCTTATTCTTTTTATTTTAGTAAAAGGTAATAATCCTGTTCTTAATAATTGCACGTAAAATTTATCATTCTCAAAAAAAATATTCAATCCACGATTTAATGGACAATTTCCAATAGTTAAAAAACACCCTTTATTTTGAAACCAATTTGTCATTTTTAATTCAAAATTTGTAATTACATCATTTAGATTATTAATTATTAAATTGGGATTAGAAACTTCATTAATTAATACAGGAATTGCACTATTTTTTAATGAAAATAAGTAGGATTGATAGTGATAACCATTTTGTGTTGAATCATTATATCCAAATAAATCTGTATTACATTTATCTATTAGATTAAAAAAATGATTGATCTTATTGTTAATTATATAGGAGTCATTTGTAAATACAACATAATCATAATCATTATAATTAAATAGATTTTTAATAGCGTATATCCATTTTCCATAATCGCAGTAACCTGTATTTGATATTTCACAATATTTTGTATTGTTATATTTTTGACAAATTTCTTCAACCTGCGAATTAAATGGCAATCCATGTGAATTAATTATAATTTTATCTACATTTTCAAATGAAAAATATTTTATATTATTACTAATTGCATTTAGTTTCATTTCACTATCACAATGACATGCTATAATTACCATGTATTTTTTTCCATTAGTGTGAGGACTATAACTATAAATATCTTTTTCTACTATTTTATATTTAATATAATTTATTAAAATTTTTAGATTTTTAGTTATTATTTCTCTTTTTACTTTTTCTCTATATATATGTTTTTTTAAAGCTAGTTTCATAATATTAATATATATTAATATTATAATATTTGTATTTGTATTTGTATTTGTAACATTTGATTTGCAACATCTTATTTATTATCATGGATCTAACTAAAAATAATTTTTCAGTTTTTTTAAATTTAGATTCTAAAAATGAATCTAATATTAATGAATCTATAAATAATGAATCTATAAATAATATAGATATATTGAAAAATACTTTTAATATTTTAAAAAATAATAAATCGACCCCTTCACTCCACACTTATGAATTAGAAAATATGGAAAATGGGGAAAATGGAAAAAATGGAGAAAAAAATAATGATAAATACACAATAGATAAATCTTATATGTCTGAAAGTAATAGTGACATTTCAGATAGTGATAGTGGTAGCGATAATCATAATAATACAAACAAAAATTCTAGCTTATTTAATTCTAATGAAAATATTATTAGTGAATCCAATGATAAAATAAGATTAATTAAATACAAAAAACTCAACTATAGAGAAGTAGAGCACAAAATTGACAAATATTATTCTGATATCAATCACAAATATTCATCGGCGTTGGATATATTGGCTAGTTATTTAAAGGGTCAAAAACTTATTTATATGGAATCAAAACATTATTGTGATCAACGATTAAATAAATTAATGATGCCTGCTATTTTGTTGTCTACATGTGTAACTGTATTAGCATCGATTGTTTCCAATTATGGGTGGGGTTACATGTTAATATCAGCTATCAATGCATTTATTGCATTTTTATTGTCATTGGTTAATTATTTTAAATTAGATGCAGCATCTGAAGCACATAAAACATCGGCTCATCAATATGATAAATTGCAAAGTTCTGTTATATTTACATCCGGATCTATTTTATTATTTCGTGATTGTGAAATGGAAAAAAGTTTCTATAAAACACATGTCTCGGTGGAAGAAAAAAATACATTAAAAGTCAAAATAAATAATTACAAAAAAGATCTGGAACAAGAAATGACAAAAAAATTATATGAAGTCGAAAAAAAAATATCAGAAATAAAGGAGATGAATCAGTTCATTATTCCTCGTGATATTCGTATGCGATATCCAATTATTTACAATACAAATATATTTTCTATTATAAAAAAAATAGATGACTATCGTAAGAAAATCATCACTAGTTTAAAGAATATTAAAAATGAGATTCGATATATGAATCGTAGGCGAATTATAGTGGGTGGTGTGAGCGGTATGGGTGGTATGGGTGGTATGGGTGGTATGGGTGGTATGGGTGGTATGGGTGGTGTGAGCGGTTCGGATATCAATGATGAAGCAAAATATATACGTTTGTTTTCTCTCAAAAAAGATTTGATAAAGGAGATTTTACTTTTGAAATCCGCTTTTTCTATCATTGATCAAATGTTTCATCAAGAAATAAATAATGCTGAAATTCGAAAAAAATACTGGATTTATTATTGGTTGGAATTTACGTGGTTTAAAAAGGATATAAGAGGAGAGGTGGTGAATCCTTTGAAATTAAATCCATTTATAGATAATTTGTTGGATCCTTTTCAAAATCGTGTAAATATTCAAATTGATTCTGATAATGTATTTTAGATGTATGTTTGATTATCTATCTATTTTCTAATATACCAATGAATACTTACAAAATCATTATCGTCACTATTATTTACATCTAAACACGATAAATTTTGCCATTTTAAATTACGAATAATTATATCGTTTTTATGATACAAAAACATATAATTAAAATAAATTTCATATTCAGAATATCCTGCGCCCATATAATGATTTTTGTCAATCATATCTATCATTAGTTCCCAAAAAAATTTACCATTTGAATGATAAGTTTCTACCATTTGAAATAAATCATTCAGTCTGGCAGTATTAAAAAACATATGATGCGAAATACCTGATATTCCATTTAATTCTGGATGTTTATATAATGCTGGATGTAATTTATTCATATGTTTAAAATAAGGGTCATGATATTCATATCCTCTAGTTAAGCAATGTTTACCATCGTTTGTTATAAAACTAATTGGTTTCAAAAAATACGTGTCACTATCAATTACTAGATATCTGTTTAGTATTCCGGGTATAATATTACCTGCATACATTTTCAATAATTGTTGCAAGTACCATCCATTTCTAGAATTATCACCAAATTTTTCTATGAAATATTTTTTTGTAAATGGATATATATTTTCATCAATTGTTATTGTTCCTGGTATCTTTATATTTGGATCACAAGAAACTAAATAAATATTCCTATATCCTATAATATTTTTTTTTGCAAAAGGTATAGTTTTTTCTATAATATCAATATCACACGGACCTACACAAATTACTATATCAAATAACAAATCGTTTCCCATTATATGTATTTTATGAAATATATTTTATGTATTTTACGAAATATGTATAAAATATATTTCGTAAAAATTTTATTAATTTGTTTGGGGTTTTTGTTTCCAGCTTGCTGGATTTGAACCAGCGACCAATTGATCACAATCAGATTGTGTTTTACCTCTACAGTCAATTGCTCTACCAAACTGAGCTAAAGCTGGTCTTATTAATTATGTTGTTCTTTTTATATTGTTTTTGGGTTTTTTAATAAAATTGATTTGAATTTTATGTTGGATATAGTTAATATTACAATACAATAATTTAATTATAAAAATATGTGTGATATGTGTGATATGCGAACAAAAAATACGAATCTTAGTCTATGTATATCTCGTGTTATGAATCATATAAGTAAGGATGTTATTAAGGACGTTTTAAATGATATTGGTCTGGGTGAAATATCGCATATTGATATTATTAACAAAAATAATAATGGGGATGTTTATAAGGTGGCTTTCATACACTTTAAACAGTGGTTTGAAAATGAGAACTCTAGTAAAGCAATTCAACGGTTATCTACTGGAAAAGACATTAAAGTAATTTATGATTTTCCGTGGTTTTGGAAAATAACTCCGAATAAGTCCAAATATAATTTTTGATATATAGAAATTAAACATATCTTGTCTAATAAAAATAACACATATAGAATGTATAAAAACGCAAAGGTTACAAAAGATTTATATAATGATAAAAAATATAACATGAAATTTTTGGGTGGAGGAGGGGGGGGAATAGAGAGAAATAAAGTTTTTTTAAAATTATTATGTCGATTAGGTTTATGGGTTGGATTCACTACAAATAAAGAGTATAATAGTGCTTTTTTTTATGTGAAAGATGATTTTTGTTCTTTACGTGATTTTTTAAAGAGGAATGAGGACCGTCATGGTTACGGAAATGGTTATAATGATACTAGTGTTGGGGGGTGTCTTTCTTATGATGATGTTGTATTTATGGTGGATAGTCTTTGTCAACAGATTATATTATTTGCAGATTCTGGTTGGGGGTTTTATTGTTTTTTATTGGACAACGTCTATGTTGTAGACAATCACAGATTTATTTATTTGGGTATCGAACACCTAGTTGAAATTAAAGGTGGCGAGGTGGGAGAGAAAACGATTGATTTTACTATTCCTTTTCCAGAAAAAATGATGATTATGCGTGGTGGCGGTGGTAGTGGTAGTGGTAGTGGTAGTGGTAGTGGTAGTGGTAGTGGTAGTGGTAGTGGTAGTGGTAGTGGTGATGTTATGAATTTATTTATTTGTCCAGAAATTAAAGATTTGAATCAATTACCATTTAGGATCGTATATTCTGCTACGTATTATCATTTAGCTTCGTTGGTTATTTATTGCATGTTTCACAAAAACATTTGTTTTGGTGATTATGATGGTAATGGTAATGATAATGATAATGATAATGATAATGGTAATGGTAATGGTGTTGTCGAATTATTGTCTGCAATTGTTAATACAAAACTTTATTGGTTTATTATTCGTTGTTTGCATAAAGATCCTTCAAAAAGAATTTTGTTGTGGATTTAGTTTAATTTGTATGGGTGTATGGGTGTGTGGGTGGGTGTGATTGTCTGGTTCGGAGTATCGGCATATGGGATTTGTTTGGTGTTTGGATAATAAAATGTATGTGATATATATATAAAATAAATCAAAATGTCTATCGTAGCTTTTAAAAAAAAATCAGTTATTTTATACGGATCGAATGTTTCAGGTAAACCTCCTGGTGGTATTTGGTTGAATCGTGGGCCATTTGGTAAGGGAGGCACCGTTGGAGCTGGAGGCGCTGTTGGTTTTTCATTAGTGGGTGGAAATAGAAATGTTGGTTACGTTGGTCAAAGTATGGCCATGTCTAGAAATGGCACTCCTTTTCATGGTGTGAATGCTTTTGGATCGGGTGGTTGTTGTAATAAATACTATAACCGTGATTTTGTTTATAATGTGAATCGTGTTATTGTTTTAGGCGATCAATCCCGTTATATAAAACCATCCAATGTTTCAGCTTATCAGGCTACACATACAAAATATAGATGGATTAATAGTGGTCAATATCCAAATTATTGGGTTCAACCTAATTATACTGGTAACCTAACTGATACTGTTAGTCAAGGTGCGTATATACAAAATGTATCCAATGCTAATTCATGTAAAATTGATATTAATAATTCAGATACATATGCATGTCATGTAGTAAATCATGGGCCTACAGATTGTTATACGACAACTGCTCGATTTAAATTTAATAGTATGGTTCGTAATGCACCTTATACCAAGTATACTAAAAATCCGATTAATTCTAGTCAATACACTACATATATGCAACGTGGGTGTGCATTACCAAAGGGAAAAAATAAGCCATTTCCATTTGGTGTTAATGGTGGATGTAATACGACAAATGATACATATCTTGTACCACCAGCTTGGTATACATCTGACAAAAATGATCAGGCTGTTCCTGGTTAGTGTAGGCAGGTAATGCATATTTAAAAATACATATGTAAAAATGATGTAAAGATTTCATGTTAATGCTATTTATAGATAGGCTTGTAAATATCACTAACAATATGTGTGATTTTGTTAACAACGATGGTAATAACGATGTAATGGATAAATTATTAAAAAAATATGGTTCCTTTATGTTTTTGAAGGTGTATGTAGATGATGATTGTTTTGATGTTAAAAAAGCTTATGTCGAACACATTTTTATGCATAATGCAAAGGTTTTTTGTGAGGAGGAACCCTTTTTCGATTCTGGGTTTGATTTGTTTTTTCCCGGTGAGGGCGGGCATGTATGTGATGGTCTTCTGGTTGTGAATAAAATTGATTTCAAGGTTAAATGTTCGGCTAGTATTTTGTATAAAGATGGGTCAGAATATGCAACTGGTTATATGCTTTTTCCACGTTCTAGTTTAAGCAAGACACCATTACGATTGGCTAATTCAGTAGGGGTTATTGATTCTGGATATCGTGGAAATATTATCGGTATGTTTGATTGTAAGTGTCATGAGTTTAAAATTAATTATATGGATAGACTGTTACAAATATGTGCGCCTACTATGTGTCCTATTTATGTTGAGTTGGTTGAAAAGGAGAGTGATTTGGGTGTGAAGAGTAGTAGAGGAGAAGGTGGGTTTGGTTCAACTGGCAGGTAAGTTGGTTGTGAGTTGGTGAGTATTTTTTTAGATGTAATATATATGATATGAAAAAGAAAATCATATATATTCGATTATTTAGTATTATAGGGATAATATGTATTTTGGGGTTTGTTGTGGGACTTGTTGTTGGTTTATTCAAAATTAGGGATAAGGAAGGATATACAAATAATGGGCTAGATGTTTATAATAATTTGAGTTTTGGTGGTAGTAGTGGTAATGGTAGTTGGGGTAGTGGTAGTAGTAGTAGTGGTCTATATAAAAATGGGTATGATGATGGTGTAGCAGATAAATGGGGATATGGATGGGGTGATCATGTTGTTAAACAGTTTTTGGAGTTACAATCTACTATTAACCCGGAATATATATTTAATGTCAATATGATTCAAAAATATATTAGTAAATATGAGGTTGAGGATTTTTTGGCGAATGATGGTAAGTGGGTTTGGTCGGATGAAACGAAGCAGATGTACTTGGATTATATTAATCATGACCCAAGATCGAAAGATTGGGTTGATCCTAGTTTTGATATGAAACTTTTACAAACCGTTTATTCTGAAAGTGCTATAAAAAAATTACTTGGGGATGAGGGATGTGGTGGCGTGAAAAGAAATAAGATTGGCGTGTTTATTGCAGATGAGGATCACGGTGTTTTGTATGAGGGTCGTGAGAAAGATGGTTCTGGAATAAGAACATTTGGAGTGAATAGTGGATTATTGTCGAATGGAAATTGTTGTTATGATTTGTTGATGTGAGAAGGGTGATGAATAAAAATACAAATGATATGTTATTTGTATTTTTATGTATTTTTATGTATTAATTAGATTGTGGGTTTGAGATGGGTTATTTATATCCTATTTCACCTGTAGTAGGATCATAATATAATTGCATAGTAAATCCACTAATACCGGTTACATTACGTATTGGTTTTACATAAAATGCGGAACCAGTGCTACCTGGTAAGTTTGTTCCAGTTGCATTTAAAATAATACTGCTAGGTGGTTGGTATAAAATACCTGCATCATTACCAATTGCAATTGCATTATTACCTTGATAACTATTACCTGCATTATTGCCAATTGCTACTGCGTATTGCCCTTGGAAACTATAACCTGCATCAGTACCAATTGCGATTGCGGATTGATTTTGAGTAGTATAACCTGCATACTTACCAATTGCGATTGCATTACCAGTTTGACCAATTTGACCTGCAGAGTTACCAATTGCGATTGCGGATCCACCTTGATTAGTTTGACCCGCAGAACTACCAATTGCGATTGCTATTCCGGATTGACCAACTGCACCTGCAGAATTGCCAATTGCGATTGCGGATCCACCTTGAGTAGTTTGACCAGCAGAACTACCAATTGCGATTGCGGATCCACCTTGAGTAGTTCTACCTGCAGAACTACCAATTGCTACTGTGTATTGACCTTGGGTAGTATTACCTGCTTCAAAACCCATTGAGATTGCATATTGATTTTGATTCGTATTACCCGCAGAATTACCAATTGCGATTGCATTACCAGTTTGTCCATATTGACCTGCAGAGTTACCAATTGCGATTGCATTTTGATTTTGGTTATTTTGACCTGCTACACTACCAATTGCGATTGCATTTTGATTTTGATTAATATAACCTGCTGCACTACCAATTGCGATTGCATTGCCGGTTTGACCATTTTGACCTGAATTAAGACCAATTGCGATTGCAGATTGATTTTGATTCATAATACCTGCACCATTTCCAATTGCGATTGCATATTGATGTTGATTCGTATTACCCGCAGAACTACCAATTGCAATTGCATTGCCAGTTTGACCATATTGACCTGCAGAACTACCAATTGCGATTGCATTTTGATTTTGGTTATTTTGACCTGCTGCACTACCAATTGCGATTGCATTTTGATTTTGATTCGTATTACCTGCATAACTACCAATTGCGATTGCATTACCAGTTTGACCATTATAACCTGCATAACTACCAATTGCGATTGCATTACCACTTTGGGTAGTATAACCTGCATTAAAACCAATTGAGATTGCATATTGATTTTGATTCGTATTACCTGCATAACCACCAATTGCGATTGCATAGCCAGTTTGACCATTTTGACCTGCATTACTACCAATTGCGATTGCGGATTGACCTTGTACACTATTACCTGCATAAGTTCCAATTGCGATTGCATTACCAGTTTGACCATTATAACCTGCATAACTACCAATTGCGATTGCATTACCACTTTGGGTAGTATAACCTGCATTAAAACCAATTGCGACTGACTGACTCTGTTGACCAGTATTACCTGCATTATTTCCAATTGCGATTGCATTACCTGTTTGGCTATATTTACCCGCATTATATCCAATTGCGATTGCATTACCAATTTGACCATATTGACCTGCACCACTTCCTAAATGAACACTTGCGGAACCAACATTCCAATTATTTAAACTAGTATCCCAGTAAATATAGTCAGAATAATTAGTTCCAGTTGGATCAAATCTTCCTGTTGGACCGGTTGGACCGGTTGGGCCTCCAGGTTGACCTGCTTCACCTTTTGGACCTGTTGGACCTGTTGAGCCGGTTGAACCTGTTATTCCCATTCCTGTTGGACCTGTTGAACCTGTTGGACCTGTTGGACCTGTTGAACCTGTTGGACCTGTTGAACCTGTTGGACCTATTGGACCTGTTGAACCTTTTTCTCCGGTTTCTCCGGTTGGACCTGCTGGGCCGGTTTTACCTACACTATATTCATTGACATAAGCAACTGTTTGTGAAATAACATTTGCATCATTGTTTGCTAAACTACTTGCTATAGCTTGAGCTTGGTTAAATGCAATAATATATGCTTCTTCAGGTGAAACATTTGATGATGCTGTGGCTGTGGCTGATGTGGTAACTAAAACATATGGATCTGTGGTTGTGGTTGCTAATCCAGTTGCACCTGCTGTTGCTGTATAAGTTGACATTTATTATATATAACTAAAAAAAATATGTTTTTTCTTTGTTTTTGTGTTTTGTTTTTTATGTTTTTATCGTTGACTAAAACCACGCATTAGTTTTAATGCTGTAGGTGTTGCATAAGCATTGTTTATATCTTTATCATTGTCTTTTTCTTCTGATGATAATTCTGTTAAATCATCATTCATATTAATATTATTCATTTGTTGTCTTCCTTGCGATGCTGATCGCGCATTTATATAACTCTGTTGATTCCCTGTACCAATTGTTTTTAATGCTATGTCCATGTCATCACATAATGTTTTTATAAATTGTTTGTCTTGGTCGTTGGTATTGTTTTTGTTTTGTTCCAAATAATCAGACATGTATTTTAAATGATCTCTAATTTGTGATTTTAATAAATTCAATTTTAATGATTTGGATGAAGGTTCTTGTGGAGTTTGTATTTCTGGTAATTCATCTAATTTGAATTCATATATATGTGTTTTATTTCTTTCTAATTTTGGTGGAGGTGGAGTTGTAGTTGTAGTTGTTGTTGTTGTAGTTGTTACTATGTCATCATTCATGTCATGGTGTTGTGAATTGTAATTGTAGCTTCTTTTTAGAAACGGAATTGCTTGTTGTGATGAGGATAAATCGTTATCATAGTTGTTTGCTTCTTCACCATTTGCATATGTTCTGGCTTCATATAATAATCTTTGTGTGCAAAGACGGAACATATGTTTTGTTAAATCTACATCTACTATTATTTCTTCTGTGGTTGTATCTGTCTCGGCGTTGGTATCGGTGTCTTGTGATTCGATAACACGTGTTTCAATTAAATCAGGCATTTTATCCACGTATTCTTCAAAATATATTCCAGCATAATTATCAATTGGTCGCCCTGAAATTCTGATTCTTGTTTCATCCGGATTGCTAGATTTAATATAATAAAATTTTTTTGCTTCACTCGTTAATGGTGATATATTTAAAGTTGTTTTCCACTCATTTGAATACCAATCATATATTGATCCTTCTTCTATTTCTAACACTGGGTTGTCCAATACCTTAAATAAATGATTATGGACAATTTCACCATAAACATTACCTATTAATTCAAGGTTTTTTACTAAGTAATTTGTTGTATTTTTTCCAGCATTACCCAATCTATTCATTAAAATTGGATTATGATCTAGCCCGAACGCAATAAAGACATTTGAAAATGTGTCATCTACTAGTGATGATAAGTATGAGTCAGAACAATCACCCATTGTTGGATTTCCGTCAGTCAATAATACATGAACAATTCGGTGAGGTGACTTGTTGGTGTTTGTTGTTTGCATGATATCATTGTTGATAATTTGGTTTGCGGATTTTAATGCTGATTCAAAATTTGTAGAATTTTGAGGACGTATTTTTTTAATTTGTTCGATAATGTCATTGACATTTTTATGTGTTACTTGTGTTTTTTCAATTATTGTTCTTACGTTATCATGGAATGCATTGACATGAACATAAATAGTTGCTTCTGGGTTTTCCGCAAAATAAAGTAGCATTTGATTCATTGTAAAATGAACGTGAGCCATTTTTGTTTTTCCATCTTTGCATGTTTCATTCATAGAACCCGATTCATCAATTGTAAATAGGAAAAACACTGGATCGATGTTGATGCTAGTTTCACCTGTTTTAATTTCTAAACAGCCGAAAGATTCGGTGTGAGTGTTACTTGTCATATCCATATTGCATAATAATTCTTTTGGAATTTTATTGGCGTTTGTGTTTGTGTGAAATTCGAGTACTGCACTTTCTAATATACAATGTTCTGGGATTGTGTATCTTGGAGATGGTGATTGTTCTTGGATTGACATTCTATGAATGGAGATGTTGTACGCGGTTATTTGTTGCGGATGCGGTAGATTTATGTTGCTGTTGCTTTTTGTTTTTGATCGGGGTTGTCTGTTGCTATTGGTTTGGTTGGGTTGGGTTTGCTAGTATTTTATATTTAGTTATAACGATATGTTTAAATATAAATCAATTTTTTATTTTTATTTGGAGTTGGGATTGAGATTTTGAGATTTGGGTTGTTTCGTTTCAAATGCCGATTCTATTGTAAATAATATAAAGATGTTAGTGTATAAATACTGTATATACTATTTTATTACAACACAACAGAGAGATGAATAGAGTAGAACAAATGAAAAAAATTCAAAGTGAGGCGTTAGAATTATTTACTAAAAAAAATATTGATTATGGTGATGCATTTGCAAAATATGGCGTTATCGGTGTTTTAATGAGAATAGAAGATAAATTACAACGTTCTATGTCAATAACAAAAAATGGGGTAAATTTAGTAAATGATGAAGGTATTAGAGATACGTTGTTGGATTTACATAATTATTCAGCCATGGCGTTAATGTTGTTAGATGAATAATCCGCGGTTTTTCATTTTAAGTAGTTTATTGATAATTTATATTTATATTTATCAATTAAATAATTTATCAATAAACTACTTAAAATGATCCAATTGTAGTATTATATAAATAATTATCTTGTTTATATAAATAATTATCAAATATAAAATGGAAGCTACTCAAAAAGTAAAAAAGGCAACTAAAAAAACTAAGCCTGTTGTTGATGATGTACCTGTAGTTAATACTACAACTGAAGTTGTAGTCGAATCTCCATCAGTATCTACACCAGAGCCAGAGCCTGAACTTGCATCAAAATCGTCATCAGCACCAACAAAGGAAATTCGTTTAACTGAAATTCCTGTTGTAGATGAAATCACCGCACTTAATTTAATGGTATCATTTTTAGGATTAGCACAAAAAAGAGGTGCATACACTATTGATGAAGCTTCCAAAATTTGGGAATGTATTAAGAAGTTTCAAAGACCACTAGATCAAAATGCAGTATAATTTTAAGTTGAATAATAATGTATTATATAAATAATAAAAATATATAAAATAAATATATTTTGTGATAAACTAGTATGTGCTTCGATAGCTCAGTCGGTAGAGCGTGAGGCTGTTAACCTCAAGGTCGGGAGATCGAAACTCCCTTGAAGCGTTTATATACAAAATTATATAAATAATAACATGATGTACATGTATTATATTTGTTACATAAAATATAAATATAATATATAATGAATAATTCTAATTTAATCAATGTTGACAATCTTGACAATGTTGTTAATGTCGTTGTAAGTAGATATAACAGAAATACTGATTGGGTATTTAACCTGAATAAATACAACACAAATATTATGATTTATGATAAAGAAACCCCATCAAACAAATATAATATTCCTGTTAATAAAGGAAATGAAGCAAGTGTATACTTAAAATATATAATAGACCATTACGATAATTTATCTGATTTTACATTTTTTATACATGACGAAGAATATTCATGGCATCATGTAGGATCAATTGAAGAACGATTTATAGAAGCCATAAATTCAAATGAATTATTCTATAATATTAATAATCATTTTTTAGCTCCATATTCACATATATCACATGGGGATGAAGAAAAATTAAGAAAATGGTATAATGAATTTATAGAACCATATATTCCATATGAAAAATTACCTAACAAAGATTGGTTGATTGGTTACAAGGGGTGTGCACAATTTATTGTGCATAAATCGCGTATACATCATTTACCATATAAATTTTACAGTGATCTTTATAATTGGATAATAGAATTTCAAGAGAGTAAATTATCGGGATTTTTTTTGGAATGGACATGGCATTTATTTTGGGAAATTTCCCCACGATATGAAATTTATAATGTATAAATAAATTTATTTATTATGATATAATAATATGCAAAACGAATATTATTATAAACAGTCACTGAAAACAAAATTATTTTTTTGTTTCGTTTATTTTATTGTATTGATTAAAGGATTATTTGTATTTTTTGTTGTATGGAATTTATATCTTAAAAAGAGCCAGCATATCAGTAGTGATAGTGTTGAAACTAAAACTAAATTACAAAAAACGGTGTCTTATTATGAAAATTTGACGGAAAATACATTTATTGTATCGGTGTCTATTTTGTTGATTTATTTGTTTAATCCATATCATGAGAGTCATTATTTAAAAAGTAAATATGTTAAAGCATTATTTTTTATATATGGGATTTTGATGTTAATTACGTTTGATTGGAGCGAGTTTAGACGTTTACGATAAAAAAAGGGTTGTTATTTAGTTAAAATTACATATAAATTGAATTCGTTTTTTTGTGTTTTTGGGTTTAATTTAGTTCATAAATAGTCATAATTCTAGAGTTAAAGTCGGCAGTGGATGTGGTTTCTTGGTTGATGATGGGGATTTCTTTAGTGAAAATTTTATGCATTGTTTCTGTCATTTTGTCATAAAATTCATCATTGTATTTGTTTAGATACTCCATATTGAAGTAGAATGGATTAACACGCCATGTCATATAGTAGAACATGTCTTCTGGTGTATATCCTAATTCAATCATTTTGTTTGTCACTTCTGACAATGTTAAATCTGTTTCGAAACGTTCAAATCCAGCTGAGTCATCATCATCATCGTCATCATCTGGATCAGCAAGGGTTGGGAGTGCAAAGGATGTGTCATATACGGAAACGGAAGAATTACCTGAAATAATGGCAGATTCTTCTTGGGAATCGGAATCGGAATCGGATTCTGATTCTGTACCTGATTCAGAGTCAGAGTCGGTTTCGTTCTCATCATCGTTGTTTATTGGATGTTCATTGTATTGTAATTCTTGAGAAAGAATGTCTTGAGATAACAAAGCATTAATGATGTCATCATCTATGTCCATTAATGAATTATTTTGTGATAGATTGTAGTTTATATTGATGTTTATGTTGGTGTTTATGTTGGTGTTTGCGTTGGATGATGGTACTGATTTACAAACCAAATCTTCTCTGCACATTGGACATGTTGTACGTAACATCATATTTTTAAAAATACATGATGAATGAAAAACGTGACCACATGCGGTTGTTGTTTTGTTTTTGTCTGTTAAATCTTCCATACATATTGGACATGATGTGTCTTCTGAAAAATCATCTAGGGTTTCAGGGCTTACGTCTATACAAAGATCGAATTCATGTTCCAAATTACGAACAAATAAATCTGAAAAATGTGACATTTTGAAAAACTCGATAAATAATAATAATAATAATAATAACAATACTATTTGTTTTGTTTAACAAAAATCATTTCATTTTTTTTATTTTATATATATAAAAAATGAATCACTGAAATTTTTTGTTTTGTTTTGTTTTGTTTTGTTTTGTTTTGTTTTGTTTTGTTTTGTTTTGGTTATAAAATCGTTTCTATGATATCGTAAATCCAGCCGTTTTTTTTATCATAAGGATAATATAACCATTTATATGGTTTTTCATATGAATTAAACGATATATTTATGTGCGATTTATATATATCTTCATCTGTTAAATCAATTCTATATATTTCAACATTGTCTTTATTTTTAAAAATTATTGCTACAAATTTATAATTATCTCTTATATCTGATTCTGATTTATTTTCTTTTATTGGTGTTATCAATTTAATATTAAATTCATATTTTTTTTCTATACAGAGTTTATTATCTATCATTTTTTGTCGACTTTTACAATCAAAATTTAATTCAGAATATAATTCATAATCTTTAAATGATTTAATAGTGCCCAATCCGTATGGTTCTGTCCCACCTTTTAATATGGAAATACCTTGGCCATTTATAAATTTTCTTAATAAATTCGTAAAATGTTCTTTTGACATATTATCTATTTTCCACCATTCTTTATCATCGTCCCAGTGCTTAGTTCTCCCTTTACGTGTATATTCATGCCATGCAATTAAACAATTTGGATGAAACATGGAATAACCAAATGTATATGCTCTCATAGAAATATTTGTTTCTTCACCTGTAAAATATAAATTTGGATCATGTTGTACTTCAATAGCAAATATTCCTAGCGTAAAACAAAAATGAGCAGAATAAAACTTTGCTCTAATTGGTTCATTTCTGCTAGTTTCCTCTTCTGAAAATGACGAAGGTAAACATAAAACTGCTGTATATTCTGTAAATCTATCAAAAACCATTTTCCACGGGACCTTTACTCTTTCCTCTGGGTCATTTTCAGGATTAAATGATGAAATATAACCGGTCAATAATGGTTTTTTATTTCCATTTTCTTGTAAACGTTTTATCATGTTAATACAAATTGCATCCCAGTTTTTTATAAATCTATGATGGGAATCTAACTGTAGTGTATACTCTTCATTATCATACAAATGTTGAATTTTATTCCTTGCCCAGCATGCTCCTTTTGATTCATTTGCTGGAATATCTATTATTTTGAACCGGATATCATTTCTGTATTCGTCTAAATTATCCCATGTATCTTCCATACTATGTTGCCAGCATATAGCAAAAATTAATTTTTCTGGATGTTGTGCGTTTGCTATACAATCTTTTATAGTGGGTATTAATTGGGGATCTCTATAACTTGCTATCTGTATAAAAATTTTATTATTATTCATTTCAATATGTCTATGTGGTATTTTTTAATTTAGTATATCGTTAATTTTTTAAGCAAAAAAAAATTGAAATTAATTTTTTTCATTTTGCTAATTAATAAATTATATTTTACCAGTTTCAGTTTTTAAATTTGTTTGATTGTTTGATTGTTTGATTGTTTGTGACACGATTTTAAGCATGAGATTCGATAACGATACCGTAAAGGAGACTTTCCATGCTTATCTTGATAATGCAAAACTAGAGAAAAAGGATTATCAGTTGGAAGGTGTTACTTGGTGTGTCGAGAGAGAAATGGGGGTTATGTTAAATGGTGCCGGGGTGGATTCGGGGGGAGGGGTGTCACCTGGTACGACCGGTAGAAAATTTATCCGTGGTGGGATTGTTGCTGACGAGATGGGGTTAGGAAAAACTATCATGATGTTAGGTATTTGCTTATCTAACATGATGCCAAAGACGTTGATTGTACTACCATTTGCGTTATTAGATCAGTGGTGGATGCAAATCTATAAAACCACCGGTCATAAAGCAATTATTTATCACGGTACTAATAAGAAAAAGTATGGGTTGGATGCGTTGAATAAATCTGCTATTGTTCTTACTACTTACGGAGCTATATGTGGCAAACTTGACAAAATGGTGAGCACTAAAAAAAACAGGGTAATTATCGAGAATGATTTACACAAGGTACGTTGGAATCGTATTATCTTTGACGAGGCGCATCATTTACGCAATAAAAAGACCATGTTGTTTTTGGGTGCTTCGAGGTTGAAGGCAAGTATCCGTTGGTTTGTTACCGGAACACCTATTCAAAACAATGTCAAGGACTTTTACAGTTTGTGTTTATTGATGGGAATGCCGGCTAGTTTTATCAAGGGCAATATTGATTTTATTAGGAGGATGTTTGTTTTAAAGAGGTCCAAGGCTGACGTAGGTATTTCACTTTCTGGTATTGAAACTTTGTGCAAAACCGTTTCGTGGGGGGAGGATAAAGGGATATCCCAAAATATCCACGCTTTGTTGTCGTTTTCCGGTGCAACTGCTCACGAGAATGGTGATGTTGATATATTTGATGAAAAATATAAATTTATAACTAACCCTTATCCTAACCCTGATCATGAAAAACAGTCGGCTATGACTATGATATTGTTAATTCGTGCTAAACAGTCATGCATTTCATCAAATCTATTGCTTAAATCTAGTGAGGATAGTGTCGATGAGAAAGTTGATGGGTTATTTAATTCTAGCAAAATAAATAGTGTCGTTGATTTGATTGGGGAGCGAATCGGTAACGGAAATGGTAAGATTGTGTTTTGTGATTTTCACGAGGAGATGGACATGATTGAAAAGAGGCTGGGTTTATTGGTGTTGGGTGGTGTGTCTGGGGGAGTTAAAATTGGCAAAATCGATTCACGTGTTAAAAAAAGCGCTCGCGAAGAGTTGTTGAATGATCGGTATGACGTTTTGATTATTCAAATTAATTCGGGGTCTGAAGGGCTCAATTTACAGGACAATTACTCGGAGGTGTATTTTGTAAGTCCACATTGGAATCCGTCTATTGAAGATCAAGCTATTGGGAGGTGTTACCGGATCGGTCAGAAAAAACCAGTGAGTGTGTTTCGATTTGAAATGGATGGTTTTGATGATGAAAAGAGAACGTTGTCTGTTGAAAGACACATTTCAAATATTCAAAATTCGAAGAGAAAGATGATTAGCGAAATATTTTAGGGGTGTGGTGTGTGGGTGTGGGGGTGTATGTTGTTTATTTGTATTACTGTAATTTAAATAATTAAAAGACATTGAGTCTTTTTTTGTTGGGGTTGGAAGGCGTAGTACTCTTTTTTCAGTAGATTGGTTATGCAGTTGGATTGTTGAAAATTGGATAAAAAAAAGACTAGGGTGTCTTTTAGATATTAGATATTTAAAATTAGAAATACAAAATAAGAAATACAAAATAAGAAATACAAAAGGGTTGGTGTGTGGTTAGTGTTTTTTAGTCGTCATAACTGTCATCATCGGATGAATTATACTCGTAATCATAATCTGGGTCAATACTGTACCCGTCTGGGATATAATCGCTGTCATCATCGGTGTTGTCATCGTCGTCATCATCAAAATCAAAATCATTGATGGTCATATTGTGATTGATGCATCTGCATTTAATTTTTTCTGGAATAGGGTAATCAGTACTTACCGATTGATATTCTCCACATAAAGAACAATTCACTGCTTGCATTTGTGGGTTCTCTCCATCGTCTTCATCATATACCCAAAATGACCAATGTTCGTCTATGTCCGCACCGAAGGGAAATAATTCATCTGGATTTGCTCTTGAAATACATGCTGTGTTAAATAAATTATGGATTCTATTTTTTTTTGATTTTATAAATTGCATGGTTTCCCATGATTTAGTGTCATAAAAGCAGAAGTCTTTGATTAATGATTGTAGATCTTCTGGGGAGTTCAATCGATTGATGCAAAGTTGTTTTGTTACACTCTTGGTTGGTACTGGTGTTGCGTGTGTGGTTGTCATTTGAAACTGATAGTTGTTATAATTGATAGTTGTTATGATTGATTGTGTGGTTTTTGAATCAGTTTAAATCAATTTTTTTTATTTTATATTGATTTTAGTATTTACATAAATTTTTTGTATTAATTAAATAAATATATTAAATGTATTATTACTAGGTATATGTATAGGTATACAAAGTTAAAAATAAAAATGCATAATGTTAGTTTGTTTGGTTGGGTTAATTGGGTTGGTATGTTTTATTTGTTGTTAGCTGGAAAATTTAGTTTTTCTACAAAACCACACATTGCGCCATTTTGTTATGAATGTAAATTTTTTAAACCATTATCTTATGGTAAATATGATAATTTTGGAAAATGTAGTCTTTATATAAAAGTGTATGACGATATTTTACAATATGAATATGCTGACGTGGCTAGACAAAATAAAAAAAAATGTGGTGAAAATGGAACCGATTTTCAACCTAAAATCAAATAAAAAAGAGGCGAGTTGGTTATACGTTACATTTATAAAAGGAGTTATTTTTATGGGTTTTTGGTTTAGATTAGTATAATTTTAAAATATGATGTTCGATTAAGTCGATGACATTACCTATATAGTATCTACAATTTTCAAATTTTTTGGCTTGGGCGCGTGTCTTATCTTTACGGTGAATCTCGGTTAGTATATGATTGCCTCTATCTACTACGACCTTTGCTAGTCTTTCGGGAAAGGCATTGTTGGTTGCGATAAACGGCATGTTATTATTGATAAATGTGAATAGTTCAATACATGTATCAACTAACTCATAAAATGAATATTTGTCTTTGTTCATTCTTTGATATTCGATTGCATGTATTTTGTGTCTAATGGTCGCGTAAATGTGCTTTTTTTTGTCTTCTATAATTTCTGCTTCTGAAGTGTAAATACCTGATTCGATTGCCATTTGTTCTGCTTGGTACCTTCTTCTCTCGTCGAATTCTTCGTGATTTCTTGAATTTCTGCGCATATCCATTGAGTGGGTTGATTTTCTTGAGGTTGAGGCATCAACGGAACGTCCTGATCTTAGTTGCATATTGTCTTGGTTTGGGGTAGTTGTTAAAGTAATAATAAAATTAGATTGTTAAATACGGTTGTTAAATTAGATTGTTATTGGTTTGTTTATTGAGATGAGTTGGAGAGAAAAATGAAATCAATTTTTTTTTCTGAATATGCATTTTTTAAATTACTTAAATTTTTTTGATTTTGGAGGGTTGGGTGGTTGGTTTTCGGTTGATTTTTATAAAAAAATAAAAATTGATTTGTATTTTTTTCATTTTTTGGTATTATTAATATTGCATAAGTTGTTTGTTATCATGTCCTATTTTGTTGAGCGTTTACCTGAAGAATTGGTTGGTTATGTTAAAGATTTTGTGTTGTCGGTTGATATTAAACTGTCATTGTTGTATCAAAAATATGAAATCGATGAAAAATTCATCAAAAAAATGTTGCGAGGGTTTAATTCGAAGCAATTGGAAGCCATAAACTGGAAGTATTTATATTATAAAATATTTACGGTGTCGCCTCCTAGGTGTGACAATCGGAATTTAGCTCCTATATTTGAATGTATTGAAGAAGAATATCCTAGCTATTATGATTACGTTAGAACGAATGGTGATATTTCTTATTCTCAGCCAAAATACAAACTATGTAATGAATCCGTTAGGGGGTTTTGGCTTACTTCTGCTATTACTAGAAGTAACTATTACTCTGAAAATGTTCGCACTGAAATGGGTAGGAAACGACAACAAAATAGTAATATTATTACTGCTTTGAGGTGTATTAAAAAAGGTAGATGGAGTTCTACTGTGGATGAATTTAATTGGTATATGTGCAATGTTGAATATGAATTGTTGCGGGTGTTAATGATTTTGTCGTCTGATATTGCAAAGGTAGCGAAATCAAAAAAGAAACATGCGAATAAATAGATCTATTAAATCATAATAATAATAAAAACATGTTGTTAAAATGTATATATTGTATATCTGTATATTTTTTGTTACAAATGATGGATGTTGTGGATGTTGTGAATGTTGTTGAGAGCGAATTATGGAGAAAAATACCATATGATGTATTTATCAATCATGTTATGCCATATGTTTATAAGAAACAGGATGTAGCGTTGTTGGACGATATTCGGAATTTTTATTTTGACTATCAATTTATAGTTGATTATTATTTTTACGGTTTGAATGAATTTTGTTTGCTTGTTGATTTGGTTTTTTTATGTAACGGTGGTGTTTCATTGATCGAAAGAGTTGACAGGTGCTTTATTGATATTCTGGATCGGAATATCTTGTTTTCTAGGTTTTCTTTAGATAAAAAATATGAGTTTGTGAATCAGCATTTTTATTTGAATGCTGGGACAAAAACTGATATTAAAAACAAATTTTTGTTGTCATTGATGACGCCAAGCGAGAGAGCTCGTTTTATGAATGATTTTTTAATTTTGGATTTTGAGTGAGGGTTGTGTGGGTTGATATCATTTTCTTATATATTCATATTCAGTGTAAATCCAATTATATTCTAATGGGTTTTCTATATAATAATTTTGTTTTTTATTGCAAATGAAGGACTTTGGATATTGTCTTCCTATCCAAATTGAATATTTTACAAAATTACTATACTCGTTAATATTTACATGCATAAGGTCAGAGTTATGTGTTTGTCTGCCTTTATAATTATACAAATTAGGTAAATGATATTTGTGTGTGTATGTTGTGGTGTTGAGGTGGTTTATTTGGTTTGGGTATAGGGTAATAAAATTTAGTAATTTGTATCTATAATCTGTTTTTGGAATTATAGATACTATAGTCCCTTCTCTCATAATAAAATGTTCATCATATAACAAAATATTATTTATTAAATCACTTGGTAGGTTACAAAATATATTAGTATTCATTTTTATTCATAAAAATAGTATGTTATGTTTATTTTTTATTTTTTGTTATAAATAAATAAATAAATAAATAAATAAATAAACAAATAAATAAATAAAAAATAAATAAAAAATTGATGTCATTTTTATTTATTTTTGGGAGTGAATAAAATAAAACTAAGTTGGTTGAATTACCATGAAACATTATTATATTTGGAGTAATATTCTATGTGGGCCTGCATCTACTGATGATCTGGGGGATTATGAACTTGCAAAAGTCGTTCATAAGTATGTTAAGGAGAGAAAACGTGGATTAACTGATCGGGGTGAGGATTGGTATATTAAGTTGCCCGAAATTAAAATAGAAGGAATTAGGGTGATTCCGGAGTTTATTGGAAATGCGAATGGCTTATCGTTGATTTTATACGGTATTGATCTTTGGATGTATAAGAAAAAGAGGTTAATTACAATGGATAGTATTGTTACGTGTAAGCCAATTTTATATAAAAAAACGTATATTGAAAAACATCTGGGATATGAGTATGAGGTGGGTGATTATAATATGGTTCTTACAAAAATTAGTGACGATGTGTTGTGTATGAAATTCAATAAATTGGAGGGGGTATTATATACTGCGGATAACTTGCATCCATTGTCACAACCATTGGTTTGGGATGTTGGTAGTTGTGACGAAGAGGAGGAAATTGCTAGTTGCTTACCATGTAGCGAGGGGGATGGTGGTGGGGATGGTGAGGAATGTTGTGTTTGTTTGGAGACTACGAAGACTACTACGCCATGTGGTCATAAACTATGTGTAATGTGTTGGGGTAATATTAGGATGATTCGTCGAAGATTGCCATGTCCTATTTGTAGAGAGAATTTGAGACAGAGAGAGAAATTGGCTCACTTGTTTCCACCAGGGTTTATCGGGTTGGATAATTTACACGCGGATTTTTATGATGGGGGTGGTGAGGGTGATGATGTGGATCTTGGTGGTGCTACTCGCGGTGGTCGTATTACTGGGATTTATAATGAAAATACTGGTAATATTGTTCGATTTGGTGAAGAAGATGGGGATCATGATGATAGTGACGACGATAGTGACGACGATAGTGAAAATAATGATTTATATTTCTGGGAAGATTATGATGGGGAGAGAGGGGATGACGGGGGTCACGATGTGGATGATGTGGAAGAAACGGATGTCAATATGGATATGCGTGAATTGGTGCGAGTTGGATAATTTTGATAGTTGGATGGTTTTGTTATGGGATTGTTGTTCTTTGTAATTTGTAACTAATAAAATCTTTTTT
>JGI25917J50250_1000002_pt1 | contig 86167 bp, 83 predicted proteins | sample LauGreSBDMM110SN_4_FD_50250 | JGI IMG/M metagenome (IMG submission 50250) | reverse complement strand
ATTTCAAGCATCAACGATCAAGAAAATCCAGAGGCATTTGCTCTACATGAGCGATTTATTAGAGATTTAATTGAGTCCTTAAGTGACTCAGACAGAAATGCGCTTATCAAGAACTCCATCAAGTAGCTTTCGCCACTGCGACTCAAGATCGCCCGTGGGTGGCGTATCTCTAAAACGTGGATTCTAGTTGTCCTTTACTGAAGAATTGGTTAGCGGCTTAGAGTAGGCGGCAAACATCGATATAAAATAAGATTCAGCTGACTCACTCATTCTTAACAAAGGAGCGCTGACTTTTGCCAAGAACTCTAGGTTCAAGTCAGGTGCCCCGAGTTACCTTCCTCTGCGCAGATACCGGTAAAAAAGTTGCTTGCGCTCAAGAGATTTTGGGTCAATGTTTGCCGATGCGCTCTTGATAAAGGCCATGACTATCCCCAAAATAAATCCAATCAGGGTAAAGATAATCAACATCAAGAGGCCCTTAGGCTTTGATGGGTACTCTGGCTCAATTGCCTTATCCACAACTTGAATTATTGCTGCCTCTTTTGATTCATCTATCCTTGCGCCCTCTAACTGCTTACTCAAAAACTCATACTTAGCTTCTTGCTCCTTAAGATTACGCATTGCACGGATATATTTCAAACTAGTTTCAGGGAGCTTTCCTGTAGACACCTTTGAAGCTCCCTGGCCCGTATTTTTTTTCTCAAGCTTGTTTAACTGGCTGCGGAGACCTGCAATAACTCCTTGCAAAAGTTGGTAGTTTGGGTTCTTTTCGGTGGCATACCCACCCATCGCAGAAAGCTCAACCTCTTTGGAGGCGATCTCCGCTCGCATACTAGCTAATGCTTGGAGGATAATAACACTCTGTCTGTCGAGCACAATAATGCCTGTCTCTTCTTGCAAGCGCTTTAATTCTATTTCGGCTGAAGCCATATTGTCTCTTGTTAACCTCACTTGACCTTCTAAATATAGGCGGCGTCTAGAGGCGTCGGTCAGGGCAACCTTTTGGTTTAGTTTGGCTAACTCCTCTACAAACGCGTTAGCAATAGCTGTCGCTAGACGTGGATTTTGATCAGAAAACTCAACGTTGATAAAGCCGCCTTTATCCGCCTTGATAGAGGTTGCGCGCCAAAATGAGTTACGGGTTTCGGTAAGGGTCTGTTGCTTGTAATAGGACTGCAAGTTAAATTTCTGTATGACCTCATCAGCAAGACTGCGGCTGGCTAAAACCCCCAACATTAAATTGGTATTACCTACCATGGGTCCACTCCCCGCAAGCATTCCACCAGAAACGGAATTAAGAAGCGCACTTGCTCCTGAGGACTCCTGCTGGGGGGGAAGTAGGACGGTTTTGGCGGTATATATTTTAGTGGCTAGCAAGACATACGTTACCGCCAAGACTGCGCCGAGAAGGGTTAACCCGATGATGAGTCGATTGTACTTCGCCAGTACGAGCAATAAATCCATCAGGTTAATTTCACCGTCTTGATCATGCGGCTCAGATGCTGACAACGGTTGCTGTGTATGCTTATCCATTGCTAAACCCTAAAATATACCAAGGTTTCTCAACGCAGATATACCAACTGCGAACTGGTAAAACACTTGTGACCAGCTCGCCAGTTCCTTGGTGAGATTGTACCGCTCTAACTTTTCTGGAACGACGATCGTGTCACCGGCCATCACTTTTACTCCATTAAAGCTGCCGATTGCAAACGTAGAGATTTGCCGCTTACTCATCACCAAGCCACTAGCACGAACTAGATAAACTTCATCCGCATCCCCATCTCGGGTGGGGCCCCCAGATTTCTGAAGGTAGTCCTTAACGGTTCTCCCATCCTTATAAATAAAGGTATTTTGGTTGAACACGGTACCCATGACACTCACGATGGAGGCCCGAGTAGGTATAAAGAGCTTATCGCCATCCTCTAGAACGAGATCAGGGAGATCCTTAGCATCTGTTGCATCCTCTGGCAGTTCCAAGACAATTCGCCCAGTCGCCTTCACCTGCTTCATTTTCTTCACGAGGCCCTGTTGCATTTTAGCCTCTTCTANAGCCTTAATTTGATCCGCAGCATTCATAGCCGTCGATGAACGGCGCGTGGCTGTTCGGCTGATCTCCGCCTCCAATNTCTCAGTCATTTGATCGAGGCGCTTTTGCTGCTCTTGTCGTGTAGATTCACGCGCAAATTCAGCGCCATTTAAAAAACCTTGCGGGGTTGGCTTACCCACCCGCTGAAAAAGCTGCTTGAGCGTCTCACCCGGAAGCGCTTGATAGATCCCCGGATTAGATACTTCACCTTGAATGGTCACAAAAACACTGCGCTTATTGAGTGGGGTTAGAATCTCATTTTTGGAGAACAGGGTGATGACGTCACCCGCCTGCAAGGCAGGATTTTGTTCATCGTCACGGAGCATTGCCTTACCCAAATTGAATGTAATCAGCTTGGTGGTCAAGTCATCCTTATTGAGGCGCTCTATAGAAGCGTAGTCCCAATTAATCTCCCCAATATTGTCTCGCAGCAAGGTTTTTTTCTCTTCACCATCTNGCTTGACTTGATTTTGGTTGGCCCAATAGCTGTCGGTTAACAAGGCAGCCTTATTAGGNATGATATCTGTGATGCGCAGACCCTCCCGCCAAGGATGTCGTCCCGCATACAAGCCAGCAATATGGCCTCGCANGGTCACCGCATTTTCAAACTCAGGTGATATTGAACGCACNGTAACTAAATCACCATCATGAATGGGCTCTGCTAAGCCTTGACTGTCTAANTGGAATGNATCCATGGCGCGTATGCCACNGTCACGGATACGCTCAAGCGTGACTTTTTTTCCAGCTGCGACATTCGTTAAGCCACCAGATAGCGAAAGTAAGTCCGATAGTGATTCATCTCCCCTCAATTCATAAATAGCTGGGGTATTCACGCTGCCGGCAACGGCTGCCATCGGACCGACGTTTGGAATATAAATCACATCGCCTGAAACCAGTTGCACATCTTTAGATTTGTCGCCTTTNAGNANTAGGTCGTAAATATCAAAATCAGTGATCACTTTGCCAGAACGTTTCAATTGAATGTGGCGCATAGACCCCTTGACAGATGGGCCGCCTGAGGCAAATAACGCGTTAACTAAGGTGCTTAAAGAGCTTACGGTATAGTTACCAGGGAGCATGGCTTGCCCAACTACAAACACCTGAATAGATCGCAACTTACCTAATGAAACGTCTACCTCAAAGTTACGAAACATTTGACCAAGAGCCGCCTTAATATGCGCTTGTAGGTTTTGATAACGCAAGCCCACCACACTTACCTGACCAACTTTAGGAATGCTGATCATGCCATTTCTGTCTACCACCAAATTTTGGCTTATCTCCACCTGTCCCCAAACGCGAAGATTTATCTCATCACCAGGTCCTATTGTGTAGTCTGGCGTAACAGGAATATTGTTAACCGGGGCAAATGTTTTCGCCTCTTTACTAAATAAATCGAAGCCGAACATTGGCAACGTTTCACCGACAGATTGCGCAACAAATGCTTGAAATTCACTCTTTAACTTAGATCCATCACGACCAACGACCCTCTCTTCAATGGCGGTTTCGCTTTTAGCCTCTCGATAACGATCCAGCAGATTTTCCTCCACTGAAGAACCGTATGGCTGCACAATTTTTTTAGCCTCGGAGGGCAGATCTGGTTCGTTTCCTGGACGCTCACTCCCGAGAAATGGCGACATAGACAACCTTGGGTCGGCTACAAAATTATCAGCGGCAAATGCATTAAATGCATTCAAGGCTAAAAGCATGAAAAGAAGTGAATAGAAGTTTTTTTTGTTAAAAATCATTTAAGAAACCATTATTTAATACATAAAAAGACTGAAAACTTGGACTTAATTTCATGAAAAATTCTAACATAATAATTCACCAACTATACCATGAATGCTTGCCATATTAATATCGAATCCCTTGCTATGCGGTATCCCAGAAAAGTGCGGATGAGTCTTAGCACCCCTAGTAGCATTACTTTTTTATAAACCCTTGCCTAAGCGATCCTTAGTTGAAAGGACGGGATCTTCATCAATCGGCCAATGGATATTAAGCGTTGGGTCATCCCAGCGGATGCAATGCTCATACGTCGGGGCATAATAGTCCGTGGTCTTGTACAAAAATTCAGCGGTGTCTGAGAGCACCAAGAATCCATGGGCTAGCCCTTCTGGAATCCAGAGCTGTTTTTTATTGTCCGCCGATAAGATCTCCCCAACCCAGCAACCGTGAGTTAGAGAATCCTGCCGCATGTCCACCGCCACATCAAACACCTCACCTTGCGTGACACGCACTAGCTTGCCTTGTGGATTCGGATCCTGAAAATGNAANCCACGGAGAACGCCCCTAGCAGATTTTGAGTGGTTATCCTGAACAAACGTAACCTCGCGGCCAATTGCCGCTTCAAACTTCGCGTGATTAAAGCTCTCAAAGAAGAAGCCACGATCGTCGCCAAAGACTTGGGGCTCTATAAGATAAACATCTGGAATAGCGAGTGGTGTTGTCTTCATTAAATCTTCCCAATAAAAATTNTTAAGGACACTGCATCTAGCGATCCTCCAAAAAATTTACCCTAATCTAACTTGACCAAGGCAGGTTACAAGTAGATTAATGGTGACCTTATTTGTAACTATTTAAAATATTTTTTCTTTTAATATATTTTGTAAATACTTTCCGTAGCCATTCTTCGCAAGTGGTTGGGCCAATTTTTGCAATTGCTGGGCGTTAATCCATTGCTGGCGGTAGGCTATCTCTTCAGGGCAAGCGACCTTCAGGCCCTGACGGTTTTCAATAGTAGCAATAAACTGCCCTGCTTCTAACAATGACTCGTGCGTGCCAGTGTCAAGCCAAGCGTAACCACGCCCCATGATCTCAACATCGAGCTTACCTTGCTCTAGATACACACGATTTAGGTCTGTAATCTCCAGCTCCCCACGTGAGGACGGCTTAAGGCCTTTAGCAATTTCAACCACATTTTGGTCATAAAAATAGAGGCCGGTCACCGCATAGCTCGACTTTGGCTGGGCAGGCTTTTCTTCAATGCTGATGGCCTTGTTGTTGCGGTCAAACTCAACCACCCCATATCGTTCTGGGTCATGCACGTGGTAGGCAAACACCGAGGCGCCCTCTTCTTTGGCTCTGGCATTCACAAGCAGGTGATGGAAATCGTGTCCGTAGAAAATATTGTCACCCAGCACTAATGCGGATAGGTCGTTGCCAATAAACTGCTCACCAATCACAAACGCTTGTGCTAAGCCGTCTGGGCTGGGCTGAATCTCATAGCTGATGTTTAGACCCCATTGACTGCCATCTCCTAATAATTGCTCAAACCTCGGCGTGTCTTGCGGAGTTGAGATGACTAAGATGTCTCTTATCCCCGCGAGCATTAGGGTGGTCAGCGGGTAGTAGATCATCGGCTTATCAAACACCGGCAGCAGCTGTTTAGACACAGCCAAAGTTGCTGGGTAAAGTCTTGTACCAGACCCGCCAGCAAGGATAATGCCTTTACGATTTTTTTTCATATTCATTTTATTTGCCCTATTAGGCTAGGCCAATCCAGAGGGCCAAAGCACGATTAACCCTGACCATCATTGCATCATCCACGCGGCCGATTAATTGACCGACTCTCTCCCTGCGAACCGTCATCAACTTGTCCACCAGGATCTGACTCGTCCGGGTCAAGCCGTTATCTTTGTCCGGTTCGATACCTAATCTAAATAGTGGCGCGTCAATTAACTCACTTGAGATCAACATCACAGTGAAGGTTGCGTGTGCCACATTAAACATATCCGACTGAATGAGGAGCGCCGGCCTAGGTTTTCCAAAATCCCCCTGAACCACAATCGATACGATGTTGCCACGCCTGAGCACTAGACGATGTCTGCCAACGCGTCATCTAGGAAGCCCATCAGCGATTGATCCTTAACGTCAGCCGCTGCTGCAACTAATGACTGGCGCTTACTTTCGTCCGCAAAGGAAGCCAATCGCGTATCGGGCACCCAAATTTGTATGGGCCGCATCCCCATCGAACGCAATGAGGTCCTGTGCTTCTGAACACGGACGGTTGTATTTTCTCTCATGATGTTTATCCATAAAAAATGTTACATGAAACATCTTAACATAAGGCCGCTTGTTACATGCAACATATTTTAACGCGCTCATATTAAGCGTTTTACTTGGGCAACTTTTGCTTGATCAGCCCCAGAATAACCTTCTCAACCTCATCCTGCCAACTGGGCAGGCTAATGGAGAACACCTGACTCACCTTCGTGGTATCTAGCCTTGAATTTGCTGGTCTTGGCGCTGGCAAAGGATAATCTGACGTCTTAATTGCCTCAATCGCATCCGCGGATACTTTAGTTTCTATGCCCATTGCATTTGCCCTTGCCACCACCAACTGAGCATAACCATGCCAACTAGTATATCCCTTAGAAACCAAATGATAAGTGCCATACTTGTCTGCGGAATCTGACGCAAAAAGCTGTTTTACAATTCCAGCGGTAACATCCGCCAACAAAGCCGAAGAGGTGGGAGACCCTACCTGATCTGAAACAATGCTGAGTTGATCTCGCTCTTGGGCAAGCTTAAGTATGGTCTTTAAGAAATTTCCACCATGACTCCCAAATACCCAACTAGTCCGCAAGATAATATGTTTAGGCGCATGATTACGCACCGCCGCCTCCCCTAAGGCTTTGGTCTTACCATACACAGACTGAGGATTTACTTCATTGGTCTCTAAATAGGCACCCTCTTTTAAGCCATCGAATACATAGTCAGTTGAGTAATGGATGATTGGTATATTATGCCTAGCGGCATATTGAGCCATCACTTCGGGGGCTTTTGCATTAATAGAGTGTGCCAGCGCCGGCTCTGTTTCAGCTTTATCTACGGCGGTATAGGCAGCAGGATTGACTATCAATGCTGGCTGGACTTTGTCTAGAAGCCTCTCTATCGCTAAGGTATCCTGCAGGTCGCATTCATCTATGTCGATGCCAACCACAGTCCCAAGCGGGGCCAAACTTCGCATAAGCTCAAAGCCAACCTGTCCGTTTTTGCCTGTCACTAAAATCTTCATAAAAAGCCTTAGCTATATTGCTTGTTGAGCCACAGACGATATTCGCCGCTCACCACGTTATTAACCCATGGTTGATTTTCCAGGTACCAGATCACCGTCTTGCGAATTCCTGTCTCGAAGGTCTCTTGAGGCTTCCAACCTAACTCACGCTCGATCTTTGTTGCATCAATCGCATATCTTCTATCATGCCCTGGCCTGTCCTTCACAAAACTAATCTGCAACTTATAACTTAACCCATCTGCACGAGGCTTTAGGTCATCCAATATCTCGCAGAGCGTATTGACCACTTCCAGGTTAGCCTTCTCGTTCCAGCCACCGACATTGTAGGTCTCACCGAGTTTGCCACCCTCAAGCACGCGACGAATCGCGCTGCAGTGGTCTTTCACAAAGAGCCAGTCTCGAATCTGCTGCCCGTCTCCGTAAATAGGCAGTGGTTTGCCATTCATCGCATTGAGCAAACATAGCGGTATGAGCTTTTCAGGAAAATGATAAGGGCCATAATTGTTAGAACAATTGGTCGTGAGGACAGGCAAACCATACGTATGATGGTACGCACGAACCAAATGATCTGAGGCTGCCTTAGAGGCTGAATATGGGCTGTTGGGCGCATAAGGCGTTGTTTCAGTAAACGCCGGATCATCCAATCCCAGCGTGCCATAAACCTCATCAGTTGAAACATGTAGAAATCGAAAGTCTGCTTTAAGCTTTTCTTCTAAAGCATTCCAATAAGCACGAACAGATTCGAGCAAGTGGAACGTGCCCACCACATTGGTCTGGATAAAGTCTTCGGGACCATGGATAGAGCGGTCCACATGACTTTCGGCTGCAAAGTTAATCACCGCACGAGGTTTGTATTGCTGAAGCAGTTCAGATACGAGCTTGGCATCGCCAATATCGCCCTTCACAAAGATATGCCTTGGGTCACCGGAGAGGGATGATAAATTTTCTAGATTGCCCGCATAGGTCAGCAGATCTAGATTAACCACAGGCTCATCGGAAGTAGCTAACCAATTTAAAACAAAATTAGAGCCAATAAAGCCCGCACCACCCGTCACTAAAATCATTTTTTAATCTCGATTATTTTTAAACACGATTTTATCATTTATTACAGCCGATCGTGGTCCCCAATGTCAATCAAGATGACATCCCGCTCCTGAGTCAACAACGCTATTGTGGCGCGATAGGAAAGGTTAATGGAGATTGCATGCAGACCTTGCAATATTCAAGACGGTGAAATGCTTTTACTGGTCATCGAGATAGGCAACCGCAAGGAAATTTATCGTTAACAACGAGACACTATCACTCGATTTCATTGTAAGTTAAAGAGTATATTTAAATAAGCTGAGGGCAAAAATGGAAGTGTTATTAAGTTTAATCACCGCGTCGCTCGCCGAACTTCGTGAGCCCAGCAAGTTGATCGCAAAAGCGGGTAACCAACCTGTCGCCATCCTTCATCGCAATCAGGCGATTGGTTACTTTGTGCCCAAGAGCGCAGTCTGTGAAACAGCGCTCAACTAGATGGCTTCATCAAGGTTGAAATTGGCAAAATAGATCATGTCCTTGAACACCTTAAAGCCAAAGAATAAATAACGACATCCTCATTTCACAATAAAAACGATATAATTCACTATCAATACTTTAGTTGGATGACCAAGATGACCCCTAACCACTTCACCAAACTCACACAGCGCGGCTTAAGCATTGTTGGCCAAGTTGTATTAATTATCATCGCCATCGCAACGATCTTAGCTGTGTTTCAGGAAATCACTCACATCTGGGAGGCTAAAGCCCTAACTGTTGCCGACTTGCTATTGATGTTCCTTTACTTAGAAGTGATGTCGATGCTTGGCCACTATCTTGGTTCAGGCAACTTACCTGTCCGCTACCCGCTCTATATTGGGATTATCGCGTTAGCACGTTTCTTGGTGCTTGATGTTAAAGAGCTAGATGCATTCCGTATTTGGGCGCTATCAGGTTCAATCTTGTTGATTGCCTTGGCGATTTTGATTGTGCGTTACGGTCATGTGAAATTCCCTTATACCGACAAATCAGATTAAGGTAGTTGCACAAATACAAAGGCGACCCAGGGTCGCCTTTGTTATTTTTAAAAGTTACTGATGCCAGTAAACTTCTTAATATCCCTGAGTTGCCGCTTGGTTGGTCGCCCCGCCCCTCTCTCGCGTTTGGCATGATCAGCCTCTTTCGTAACAGACGCATTATCTCTTTTAGCAAGACTTTCAGGCGTTTCGTCATAAAGCAGTGCAGCCTCTGGCGCGCCTCTTCTAGTCACTGAAAGCGCCTTCACCACGACTTCCATATCGAGCTCTTTACGGCGAATATGAATGACCTGCCCAATACGCACTTCCTTCGCAGGCTTAACGCGATCACCATCCACATGGATTTTACCGCCATCAATCGCATCGGTTGCTAAGCTACGTGTTTTATAAAAGCGTGCAGCCCACAGCCATTTATCTAATCGGCACTTACCATCTAAATGATCATCTGAAACCATCACTTACTTAACGAGGATGATTCAACTGAATCGCACGGTTATGTTGCAATGCCATGCGGAAAGTTTCCAAGTGATGCTGAGCGCGACCAAGAACCGAGTCGTCTGCATAGCGCGCATCAGACAAAACGCCTGCAGGAACATCGGTCAGGAGCTCAATTGCCTCAAGCACATTACTCACAGGGAAGATATGGAATTGTCCGGCATTCACCGCTTCAATGACTTCATCATCAAGCAACAAGTGCGCAAGGTTGCGACTTGGAATCAACACCCCTTGCTTACCATCTAGCCCCATGGCTTTACAAATTCTAAAGTAGCCTTCAATCTTCTCATTGAGTCCGCCAATTGCCATTACCTCGCCGTGTTGATTCATCGCGCCTGTTACTGCGAGACCCTGATTAATTGGCACGCCAGATAACGCTGAAAGTAAGGCGTAGAGCTCAGCACATGAAGCGGAGTCTCCCTCAACACCGTAATACTCTTGCTCAAAAACTAAAGATGCAGTGAGCGATAATGGCGTAAGACTACTAAAGCTTGCCGAGAGCCAACTACGCAATATCATCAAGCCCTTGTCATGATTAGGCCCTGTCATTGCCACTTCACGGTCTATATTAATGACCCCTTCAGCGCCCGCATAACATCTCGCAGAAATTCGTACCGGCGAACCAAAACTCATATCACCTAAATCAATATGTGTGAGACCATTGATTTGACCGACCATTGAGCCCGTTACATTAATCATAACTTCGCCATCAATAATAGAGTCGCGCAATTGTCGCTCAGGGCTGTTTTGGCGTTTTTTGCGAGCATCTAAGGCCGATTGCACATCATCTGCTCCCACAAATTCAGCACTGGCAATATTCGCCATCACCGCGCTTTCCAATACCAATCTTTCTAGCAATGAAAAACGCGTGCCAATCCGAGTTTGATCATCAATGGTGCGTTGCATAAAGCGAATCAGCTTCACAACAGCATCGGCAGCAAAAGGTTTTAATGCATGTTGATGGCAAAATTTTGCAATCAAGCCAGCAAGCGCAGCATATGCCGTTTTATTAGCAGGCATGCTTTCAACAAAATCAACTTTTATTTGAAAGTAACGCGCAAATTCTGGCAGCTCATCTTGCAGGGCGTAATACTCTTCCCGCGTGGCAATCAGTATCAACTTCACATTAGCCGCCAATGCCTCTGGCGCAAAATGAATCCCTGCGTTCTGTCCTGTTGTTCCGCTAGCTTCTTCNATTTGTATCGTACCGTTACGTAAGAAGCGATGTAGCTTCTCTAAAATTTGAACGCCTGATTGCTGATCCGCATTGATATCGCGCAAATAGAACATCAAGGCGCCGCCATGTGCTTTAAGCAAGTTACCCGCACGCAATCTCATAAAATCAGCCGTGTTACTTGAGCTATCAGCGCCTTCCAAGCCACCAAATAGAGAGCTAAATGTTGGATCTTCATCAAAGATAACAGGCGAGCCTAAATGTGCATCATTGAGATAAGCAGTGTTATCCACCATCACATTGACACGAAATCGACCTAAGAAGCCTTCAAGCAAGCCTTCATTGTCATTTCCTGGGCTTTGATTAAAGATTTCAATGTTTTCACAAACATCACGCATCAATGCAGCTAAATAAAGGTCGAATTTAAGCAACTCAGCCATCGCAAAAGGACTGGCATCGCCTTTCACAATCACAATCAAACGTGCAAACTGTTCAGTAAAAAAAGTCTCTAGCGTGTGCTTTAATTCTTGAGCGAGCTTTTCAACACTTTGCTCAGCCACATCAGCTTTGGATGCCACTTCTTTTTTAGGTATTTTTTCGGACTGGGCATCCTCTTTAACTGCAGCCTGAGAAATTAATGCAGGAATCACTTTAATCATTTGACGGATAAATACATCCATCTCAACGCGAAGTCGCGCCCCATGTCCGGCATTAAGATAGAGCTGCAATGGCTTTTCAGGGGTGTCAAAGTGATAAAGCAAGACCAGATCATTTGGCTTGGCACGTTTGCTTGAAGCGCTTTGAATGGCTTTTAATGTCAATGATTTTCGGCCACTACCAGACTCGCCAAGCACGATCATATTAAAACCAGGCTCAAAGAGACTTAAACCAAAGTGAGCCGCTTGCTCCGCATCTTCTTGTCCGATCCATGTCGGAAAACTTTGCAAATGCAAAGTGGAGGTATTTACAAAGCCCAAATCAGTGGCTTTTAATGGGAGGTTTAACTGGTCTGCGATTAATGAGTGTGCCATCTTTATTTTCTAATTGTTAATTTTGTTTATTGCTGCCAACGGCTTTTAGCTTGATCATCTGAGGCTTTGGCTTCTACCCAGCGCTCACCAGAGGGCGTTTGTTCTTTTTTCCAAAACGGGGCTTCTGTTTTTAAGTAGTCCATCATAAATTCACATGCTAAAAAAGCATCTTTGCGATGCACTGACGCAACCAGCACCAGTACGATTTGATCNAAAGGCTTTAACACGCCCACGCGGTGAACAATTAACGCATCTGCAACCTGCCATCTAGCTTGTGCTTGCTCGATAATGCCAGCCAGTGATTTTTCAGTCATTCCTGGATAATGTTCTAACGTCATTGTCGCGACATTGTCGCCATCATTCAAATCTCGAACTTGTCCGATAAAAGAAACAACCGCGCCAATATTGGGATTGCTTAGACGCATGGCGTTAAGTTCAGCACCCACATCGAAATCATTAGTTTGCACGCGTACGGTCATCGTATTAAATTAGCCCCCCGTCACTGGCGGGAAGAAGGCTACTTCATCGCCATTTTTAACAAAAGCTTCATTATCAACAAGCGTATGGTTAATGGCTGCGCGTATCGTTTGCTTGCCGTTAAATAAATTCGCCCAAGCCTCACCACGCTTAGCCAAGAGCGCTTTCAATTGAGCGATTGTGTTAATGCCCTCAGGCAATTCCATCTCTTCAGTCGAGTAATTGAGCGACTCTTTTAATCTTGCAAAGTAAAGCACCGTAATCAATTAATCCGCCCCTAANACATCAGCATCGGTGATTGCGCCACGATTTCCGCTTAAAGCCTGCCCCATCAACTGCATTAACTTTTGTTTATGCGCGGGGGTGCTCATCAAATGCGAACTAAAAGTAATGCCAAATTTTGCCGCGTATTGCTGGATTAGCATAATCAAAACCGTCTCACTTGGTCCATCATCCTGCATGTTTTCTTCACTCATCAGCATTCTTTATACCTATTTCTTTTAAGCGCAATGTCTTAATCTTCCAAATCACCGCTTAATGTTTCAGCATCCACCATCTCATCAATCGGCAATGCCAATGAAGCCGCATCGCCAGCGAGCTCTACGCGCTCAATTTGCGAAAAGCGACGAGAGATTTTTTGGCTGGTTGTTTGCACCTCTTGCGCATCTTCATGTGCCAAGCGAATATGGTCTGCGAGCTTCTTCATGCGCGTATCAAAGCGGCCAAATTCTTTACCTAACTTGCCAAGCTCTTCTTTGATGATATGCACTTGCTTACGAGTTTCAACATCTTTTAATACTGCGCGCGCCGTATTAAGCACAGCCATCAACGTCGTTGGAGAAACCACCCACACGTTTTTCGCCATCGCGTAATCCACAATGTCACGGTGGTTGGCGTGTATCTCTGCAAAGACTGCCTCTGCAGGAATAAACATGACCGCACCATCCGAAGTGACATCTGCAATAATGTATTTACTCGCAATATCATCCACGTGCTTTTTAACATCCGCTTTAAACTGCCGCTGTGCGATTACTTTTTCAGCATCCGTCACACCGTTTTCGTACATGCGGTGATAATTTTCAAGCGGGAATTTTGAGTCAACAGCGACCAAGCCCGTTGGCTCAGGCAAGAACAAAGCACAATCCACACGCGTGCCATTAGGCAAAGAGTACTGCATCTCATAAGTGCCATTAGGCATCACGTTACGCACCAAGCCCTCAAGCTGAACTTCGCCAAACGCACCACGCGAACGCTTATCGCCCAGCAATGCTTGCAAGCTCACTACGTTAGTCGTTAAACCATCAATCTTTTCTTGTGCTTTATCGATGGTCGCCAAACGCTCCATCACACGCACAAAGGTATCATTTGTTTTCTTAAAGCCCTCATCTAGGCGCTCGGTCACTTTACCGCTGATTTCTTCGAGACGCGCATCAACGACCTTGCTCAAGCCTTCAATGCTCCCGGTCAGCTGCAAAGTAGCATTGCGCATCGTGGCCTGAATCAGCGCTTGCTCAGCCTTGCCTTGTTCAGCTAATGTGGTGTGGAGTTTTTCAATGACGTTTTCACGGGTTTGGGCAAGGCTTGCCGTTTGCGCCACTTGCAAAGCCTGCATGGCTTCGCGGGTTTGCGCTAACTCTTGCGCCACAGCCGCACGAAGTCGCTCACTAGACTCTTGAGATGAAGCATTCAGCCTATCGCCTAGTTTATTTAGGCCATCATTTAAATCCAGCAGCATCGCCCTATGCTTTTCTTCGAGCTGAGCGAGCAAAGCACTTTCTGCCTGAGGTTTGTTTGAAGATTGTCGCAGCAACACAACTAACAATAGCAGTGCAAGAGTAGAAATGATAAGTGTTAAGGTTTCTAGCATTGTGCAATTATACCCCAAGCAATCTTGTCTCACTTGATGCATCAATACACGCTGAAATATTGTAAAATCTCAACTATAAGACACACTATTAATAAAACATTTAGAGGATAATTTCGTGAATATACAAAGCCACATCGTTGATTTACCCACCCCAACAGGCGTTATGCGCACTTATGTGCACCGCCCCGCCGGTGAAGGTGCTTACCCAGCGATTTTATTTTATTCAGAAATTTTCCAACAAACCGGCCCAATCGAACGTGCGGCAAGATTCATGGCTGGTCACGGCTACGCAGTGCTTGTCCCTGAAGTATTCCACGAACTTAACCCGATTGGCACAGTACTTGGCTATGACGATGCAGGCCGCGACAAAGGCAATGCAGACAAAGCCGCAAAAGACGTACAAGGCTACGACACAGACAACCAAGCGATGATTGAATTTGTGAAAAAGCAAGCTTGGTGCACAGGTGATATTGGGGCGATGGGTTTTTGTATTGGCGGTCACTTGGCATTTCGTGCAGCCTTACAACCAGAAGTAAAATCCACCGCATGCTTCTATGCGACCGACTTACACACGCAAGTGATTCCAAACAAGCCAGGTCAACACAGTATGGAACAGTTGGATAAAATTAAAGGTGAGTTGCTCATGATTTGGGGCAAACAAGACCCGCACATCCCAGCAGCTGGTCGCGCAAAAGTTTACAGCGAACTTAGCGCAACAGACCTTAAATTTACGTGGCACGAATTTAACGGGCAACACGCTTTTATGCGGGATGAGGGTGAACGCTATGACGCGCAATTAGCTTCCATGGGTTACCAATTAGCCTTGCAAATGTTCGGCAGAACGCTGCGTTAATTAAGTAAATTAGCAAGCAATAATATAAGGCGCCGAGGCGCCTTATATTATTAGACTCTTTTTTGATTATAAAGCTAACAAAGCTAAGTCTGCTTTTAAGTCTTCCACATGCTCTAAGCCTACCGCGATCCGCACTAAACCATCCGTAATACCAGCTGCAGCTCTAGCCTCCGCCGTCACACGGCTGTGCGTAGTCGTCGCAGGATGGGTAATGGTGCTTTTTGCATCGCCCAAGTTAGCAGTAATTGAAATGAGTTTGGTTGCATCAATCAAAGCCCAAGCAGCATCTTGTGCGGTCTGACCTGCTTTTGGCTTCACTTCAAAGCTCACAATACCGCCTCCACTAGTTTGTTGCTTCATCGCTAGCGTATGTTGTGGATGAGATTTAAGCCCCGGATAAAAAACACTGGCCACTTGAGGTTGTGCTTCTAGCCATGTTGCTAAAGCCAGCGCATTTTTTGCGTGCGCTTCCATGCGAACAAATAAGGTCTCAAGTCCTTTTAAGAACACCCAAGCATTGAATGCACTCATGGTGACGCCTGCTGTCCGCAAAAAGCCATACACTGGCTCCATGTGCACTTTTGAACCCAGCACAGCACCACCCAAGCACCTGCCCTGCCCGTCAATAAATTTAGTGGCTGAGTGAATAATAATATCCGCGCCCAATTGCAATGGTAATTGAATTGCCGGCGTACAAAAGCAATTATCAACAACCAACAAGGCATTTGCATCATGCGCAATCTTCGCCAAAGCTGAAATATCGCACACCTCAGTCAATGGATTTGATGGTGTTTCTACGAAGAATAATTTAGTTTTAGACGACGTCGCACCTTGCCATTCTTTAAGGTCGGTGAGCGATACAAAAGTCACTTCTAAGCCCCAACGCTTAAGAATATTGCTAAAAAGCTGCACACTGGTACCAAAGATACTGCGTGAAGCGACAATATGGTCGCCAGCGCTGCACAAGCCCATCACGCAAGCTAAAATAGCTGACATACCACTGGATGTGGCTACGCACTGCTCAGCGCCTTCCAAAGCGGCGAGCTTGTCTTGAAACATGCTGACAGTTGGATTAGTAAAGCGCGAGTAAATATTACCCGGCTCCGTGCCCCCAAAACGCGCGGCAGCTTGGGCTGCGCTTTTAAAGCGAAAGCTTGAATTTAAAAACAAGGCTTCTGAGTTTTCGCCGAATTCTGTCATTTGATTGCCCGCACGCACGCCAAGCGTTTCAGGATGCCACGCGCGCTCATCAAAACCATTCAAATCTATATTTGTTGCCATTTGATTACCTCTAGTTGTCTCACTTGAGACATAAAAAAACCCGTTTTGCGATTAGGCTAAAACGGGCTTGCTGATACTAGCACTCGCTTTAGCTGAATTTATTTAGCGCCCGCAAGCTGAGCTATGCTTTTAAGCAACTCAAATCAGCGCATTTGCATACTATCCTTCAAGCTTAACATCGTCAAGCAAGCGGGATTAATCATCGGCTAAATAGCCTCTTCCTCGCTCTCTTTGGTGTTGACCAGGTTTAAGTCCATTTGCGTGATTGAATTGACAGGCTTTTTAACCTTTTCACCATCACCACGTGCATTCTCAATCGCCGTCAAATAGGCCTCGTTAATATCGCCAGTCACATATTTACCATCAAAACATGAGCAGTCAAACACTTTGATTTTTGGATTACTTAATTGCACTGCAGACACTAAAGCATCAAGATCCTGATAAATCAGGGCATCCGCGCCAATTTCTTTACAGATTTGCGCATCAGTACGGTCAGTTGCTAACAATTCATTACGTGTTGGCATGTCAATACCATACACATTTGGAAATCTGACAGGCGGTGCTGCTGAAGCAAAATAAACTTTGTTAGCCCCTGCATCACGTGCCATTTGCACGATTTGTTGCGAGGTTGTTCCGCGCACGATTGAGTCATCAACGAGCAATACGTTTTTACCCTTAAACTCCATACCGATTGGATTAAGTTTTTGGTGTACCGATTTTTTACGTAAGGCTTGGCCAGGCATAATAAAAGTTCGGCCAATGTAGCGATTCTTAATAAAGCCTTCTCGGTAGGTCAGATTTAGTGCGTTCGCTAATTGCAAGGCGCTTGGACGACTCGTATCGGGGATAGGAATCACCACATCAATTTTTAAATCTTTCCATTCACGTTTAATTTTTTCTGCAAGGCTCTCGCCCATGTGTAAACGTGTTTGATATACAGATACACCATCAATCAATGAGTCAGGGCGTGCTAAATACACATATTCAAAAATACAAGGGGTGAGCGCTGCATTTTCAGCACATTGACGCGAAAAGAAGTTGCCGTCCATGTCAATAAATACAGCCTCACCTGGCTCAACATCACGGACTAATTTAAAACCAAGCACATCAAGCGCAACGCTTTCAGAGGCCACAATATATTCAACACCTTTTTCAGTTTCTAACTTNCCTATGACAAGTGGACGAATGCCATTAGGATCACGAAAGGCAAGCAAGCCAAAATTAGCCACCATCGCAACAACTGCATAAGCGCCTTTAACTCGCTTGTGTACCCCAGCAACGGCATCAAAAATCATGTCTGAGTTAAGCACTGCGCTATGCGCGGTTTGCTCAATTTCGTGCGCTAATACATTCAACAAAACTTCAGAGTCTGAATTAGTATTAATGTGACGTAAATCCTGACGGAACATTTCTTGTTTTAATTGTGGTGAGTTGGTCAAATTGCCGTTATGTCCAAGCACAATCCCGAATGGAGAGTTAACATAAAAAGGCTGCGCTTCAGCGGATGATGATGAGCCCGCAGTTGGATAACGCACATGAGCGATACCGGCATTACCTTGAAGACTGCGCATATGACGTGTTTGAAATACATCTTGTACAAGGCCGTTATTTTTGTGCATGTAAAAGGTATTGCGATCGCAGGTCACAATCCCTGCCGCATCTTGACCACGATGCTGTAACACCAACAAACCATCATAGAGCAACTGGTTCACAGGATTTTTACCGACAATACCGATAATTCCACACATGGTTTATTTTGCCTTTGTCACTAATATTTTGAGGGTATTACTAAAATCTTTACTCAGCGCTCATTCTACAATGCGCAGGGCTGATGTTAACGACTATATTAATTATTCGTACTTTACGCGGTCTGAAATGGCCTTTGGCATCCACGGCATCGCACTAAAAACCATTGCTTCTAATGGCGCGCTAAACATCGCATTGCGCCATGCACTCTCTTTAGGAAATTCAGTTAAACCGCCTAAAAATACCAGCACACCGACAATAACGAGGCCTCGGATAGTCCCAAATATTGCCCCCAAACCACGATCAACAAACGTGAGTCCTACTTTTTCGAAGATTTGCGATAACGCAATCGCGAGCAAGCTACTGACTAGCAATGTCGCCAAAAATAAAATGATGAAAGCTGCAAGATATTGCAAGGTTTCAGTGGGAATCGCTTTAGGCAATAAGGGGGAAAGCTCTAGGGTATAAGTCTTGGCTACAAAAAATGCTGCAATCCAACCGATCAATGCAAGCACCTCTCGCACCAAGCCACGCATAACACTAAAGAAAATAGATAAACCGATGATCGCAAGGACGACGTAATCAAAAATGGTCATTAATTACCTACCACGGCGTCAGACAATCCAAGCGCTTTTACTTTTACCAGCGCCGCTTCTGCATCACTTTTAGATGAGAACATGCCAACTCTTAAACGCGTTTTTGTACCTTTAGGTGTTTCAATTAACTCCGTAGTGGAATTCAAAGCGCTTTCATTTAATTTGGACTGCAATTGTTTAACCTTCTCTAGATTTGAGAATACGCCAATTTGCACATAAAAGTTACCCGTCGCTAAAGGCTTATCCACTTTAGTTGGCTCCTGCTCTTTGGGCGCTGACTTTGTTTCTTTCACCGGTGGAAGCTCTGCGGGCTTAACAACAACCTGTGCAACTGGCGCAGATGGCTCAGATGGTTTAATCTCAGGCGTTTTACCTTCAGCAAGGGGTGGCATGGCTGATGATGGCACGTTCATTGCTGAGGTTTCTGCTGGATCTGGCTGAGCAGTGTCCGCCAAGTTACCTAAAGCCTCGTCAGTTTTTGGATCCAATTGACTAGCTTGACTAGGAATGGAGATCACCACTTCATCTTTAGGGGTTTGTGCAACTCTGTCCTGAAGCAACATCGGCAGCAAAACAATCATCAGCAACACAAGCGCAATAGCCCCAACCAATCGTCTTCTGGCTCGTTTTTTAAACTGAATCTCTTGCTCACTTTGAGATTGCAAGTTATCTTGCGCCATTTTTGTTCATCCTATTTTTAAATGTTGCTGTTTGTAAAACACGCATCACTTCTGCTACCGTAAAAAATGATCCTANTATGATAATTCTATCATTTTCATTCGCATCTATACAGGCTTGTGCAAAGGCTTCCGCCACGCCTATAAATCGCTTAATGGAAGCGCTAGGTAACTCAGTAAGAACGCGCTGTTTAATCTGAGCGCCATCTGCAGCTCTAATATGTGAGATGCCAGACACATACCAATCATCTATCTCTCCAGCGACGGCTTGAACAACCCCAGCAATGTCTTTGTCCGCAAGCATTGCAAACACTGCAATTGTTTTACCGGATGTACTGGTTTTCTTAAGATTAGAAGCCAGTGATTTGGCAGCATGTGGATTATGTGCCACATCTAAAATGACATCAGGCTTAAATGACAAGTATTGATAACGCCCATGCAAGCGCACTGTTAGAAATCCTGTTTCAATCGCCTCTTGGTTAACAGGCAAAAATCTTTGCAAAGACTGAATAGCGGTGATCACACAAGATGCGTTATACAGCTGAAAATCTCCAATNAACGCTGGTAACGGCATTTTATCTAAGAAAAAGNCNTCACTCTGATAGCGCCAATCATTTTCATGCGATTTAAAACTAAAATCACGACCAATTAATTTGAGCGATGCGCCCACTTTTTGCGCATAATCAATTAAAGATTGCGGCGGATTTAACTCGCCGCAAATGGCGGGGACATTTTCTCTAAAAATCCCTGCCTTTTCAGCACCAATGAGCTCGCGCGTATCCCCTAAGAATTCCATGTGATCTAAGTCAACGCTTGTCACAATTGCGCAATTGGGCTCAAACACGTTGACTGCATCTAACCGACCGCCCAAACCTACCTCAAGAATTGCAACATCGACTTGAGAAGAAGAAAAGTGCCACATAGCAGCCAAAGTGCCATATTCAAAATAGGTTAAGGGTATCTCTCGNCGTGCAACTTCAACCGCTTGAAACGCCATAATTAAATNGGCATCACTAATCTCAACTGAACCAACACGAATGCGTTCACTGTAACGCAGTAAATGTGGGGATGAGTAACTAGCCACCCGATACCCCGCCGCATGGTAAATGTGCTCCAACATGGCACATGTTGAGCCTTTGCCGTTGGTGCCGGCGACAGTAATCATCGGGAAATTAATATCTAGATTTAAACGCTGCTTAACTTGGTTAACGCGCTCCAATCCCATTTCAATATCTTTAGGATGAAGTGCCTCAATATAGGCGAGCCAATCGTTTAAATCAAAACCAGCAGTACTTTTGGCTGACAATTCAGGATGTGCAGGCAATTTATTGGGTGTATCCGTGAATCGTCTATAGGGAACTAATTTTTAGTTAAGCGGCGACTGGCAATTTCATTAAATGAGCAATCATCATGGACAACTTATCACGCATCTCACGACGATCAATAATAATATCAACAGCGCCGTGCTCNACTAGGAACTCTGCACGTTGAAAGCCATCAGGCAGGGTTTCACGGACTGTTTGCTCAATCACACGCGGGCCAGCAAAACCAATTAAAGCTTGGGGTTCAGCCACGATAATATCGCCTAGCATGGCAAAACTGGCTGAAACACCGCCCATGGTTGGATCTGTCAATACTGAAATGTAAGGTAATTCAGCTTGGCTGAGTTTGGTTAATGCGGCGCTAGTTTTAGCCATTTGCATCAAAGAAAACAAACCCTCTTGCATCCGTGCGCCGCCACTGGCTGATATGCAAATAAATGCTGACTTGCTATCAATGGCAACCTGAACTCCGCGCACAAAACGCTCACCAACCACCGAACCCATAGAGCCGCCCATGAATTTAAACTCAAAAGAGGCCGCAACCACAGGCACTTGCTTAATACTGCCTTGCATCACTAACAAGGCATCCGTCTCACCCACTTCACTTTGTGAAGATTTAATGCGGTCTGTGTAACGTTTAGTATCTTTAAATTTTAGAGGGTCTATCGGTTGAACTTCAGCCCCAATTTCAATGCGGCCTTCTTCATCCAATAAAATATTGAGTCGGTCTCTTGCCGAGATACGATTGTGATAGTCACACTTAGGACATACCTCAGCATTAGCCTCTAAGTCGGTGCGATATAAAACTGAATCACATTTTGGACATTTACTCCAAAGACCTTCAGGTACATTTTTCTTGCTTGGGCCGATCACTCGATTGATTTTTGGTGGCAGTATCTTTTGTAACCAACTCATCGCTTATTCCCTTTCTCGTTTAAACGAGTATTGATATTAATTATGCGTCAATGGCGGTGCGAAGCTCTGCTGTCAGCGCTATTAGATTTTCAACCACATTGTCTGCTGTTGATTTTTCAACTTCTTGCACCATACGACTCCCCACCACAACGGCATCTGCAATTTTCGCAACAGCCTTTGCAGTTGCCGCATCGCGAACGCCAAAGCCGACACCGATTGGCAAGTTGGTTTGTTTGCGAATGGTGGCAACACGATCAGCCACCTCTACAATATCGAGATTTTTCGAGCCTGTAACACCCTTGAGTGAAACATAGTAAACAAAGCCGCTAGCTTGATTGACGATAAGACCTACACGCGAAGCTTCTGTTGTTGGGGACAGCAAGAACACGGGATCAATATCACGTACTTTAAGCATCGCATTAAACTCGGTTGATTCTTCAGGTGGATAATCCACGGTCAATACACCATCAACACCTGCATCTTTGGCAGCATCTGCAAACTTCTCAACACCCATCGCTTCAATTGGATTAGCGTATCCCATCAAAACAATAGGCGTCTGATTATCTTGCTGGCGAAACTCTTTAACCAAAGCCAACACTTTACGCAATCCCACCTTATGAACTAAAGCACGCTCGCTGGCGCGCTGAATCACAGGACCATCAGCCATAGGATCTGAGAAAGGCACGCCCAACTCAATCAGGTTGGCACCAGCTTTGACCAAGCCATGCAAGATGGCAACGGTTTGATCAGGATGTGGATCGCCCGCGGTAATAAATGGTATGAGGGCTTTTTTGCCTGTTTGCCTAAGTGTTGCAAAAGTAGTTTGAATACGTGACATAAGATTAAAGGGTAATTCCAGAAAGTTGAGCGACTGTGTTCATGTCTTTATCACCACGACCTGAAAGGTTAACCAAGATGATTTGGTCAGGTGACATTGTTTTAGCAAGCTTCTCGGCATAAGCAAGCGCATGGCTAGACTCTAAGGCAGGAATAATACCTTCTGTTAGACATAAGCTGTGGAAAGCAGTCATCGCATCATCATCGGTAATGGCGACGTACTCAGCACGCTTGATATCTTTTAGCCACGCATGCTCAGGGCCAACCCCTGGGTAATCTAAACCTGCTGAAACTGAATGCGTTTCGATGATTTGACCATCTTCGTCTTGCATCAAATAGGTACGGTTTCCATGAAGCACACCNACGGCGCTGTTCGCGGTNAGAGGGGCAGCATGCTTACCNGTTTCAATCCCATGACCAGCCGCTTCAACGCCGATTAACTTTACGCCTGCTTCATTAATATACGGATAGAAGATACCCATTGCATTTGAGCCACCGCCAACACAAGCCAGCACAGCATCTGGCTGACGACCAACCATTTCATTCATTTGAATTTTCGCTTCAACACCAATCACGGCTTGGAAGTCGCGCACCATCATTGGATAAGGATGTGGACCAGCCACAGTGCCGATAATGTAGAAAGTATTCTCAACGTTGGTGACCCAGTCACGCATGGCTTCATTGAGCGCATCTTTAAGCGTTTTGGAACCACTTTCAACTGGCACAACCGTGGCACCCAAGAGCTTCATACGATAAACGTTAGGCGCTTGACGCTTAATGTCTTCAGAGCCCATATAAACAACGCACTCAAGACCTAAACGCGCAGCAATCGTAGCGGTTGCAACACCATGCTGACCCGCGCCAGTTTCGGCAATCACGCGTGGCTTACCCATGCGCTTAGCTAACAATGCTTGACCGACCGTGTTGTTTACTTTGTGCGCACCCGTATGGTTTAGGTCTTCACGCTTCAAATAAATTTGCGCGCCACCAACTTTTTCGGACCAACGCTTTGCATGATAAATAGGGCTTGGACGACCCACAAAATGTTTTAAATCGTGCGCAAACTCAGCCAAAAACTCTGGATCATGGCGATATTTTTCGTACATAAGACGAAGTTCTTCAAGCGCCTCAACCAAAGTTTCAGAGACAAAGATCCCGCCATAAGGACCAAAGTGACCACGTTCATCCGGCATATCATATAGTTGCATTACTGACTCCTCGCATGAATGCAGCGATTTTCGCTGCATCCTTAATTCCTTTACTGGCTTCAACGCCACCACTTACATCGACCGCATAAGGTCTTACTTGTTCAATCGCCAATCCAACATTTTGATTATTTAAGCCGCCCGCCAACACCACTGGTAAAGGTAAATTCTGTGGAATTAATGACCAATCGAACACCAGACCTGTTCCGCCTGGCATACTCTCAGCAAAGGCATCTAACAATAAGGCNTTTGCATCAGCATAATCAGTCGCATATTGTACCAAATTTGTACCGCTTTTAACGCGAATTGCCTTCATATAAGGCCGTGAATATTGACGACATGCAGAAGGCGTTTCATCCCCATGAAATTGCAGTAAATCTAGGCGCACAACAGAAAGCACTGCATTGATAAATGCAGGCTCAGCATCAACAAACAAACCAACGACGGTGATGAATGGAGGGATGTTAGAAACAATTTCAGCGGCTTCTAAGGCACTCACGTTACGCGGGCTTGGGGGGTAAAAAACCAAACCAATCGCGTCAGCGCCCTCCTTAACTGCTGCAAGCACATCTTGGACGCGGGTAATGCCGCAAATTTTTACACGAGTTCGCACAAATAAGACAATTTAGTTAAAGATGATAGCGTAACCGAAAGGCACAAAACTGTCACAGCTTAGTTAGCTGTTTGAGGTAAAAAATTGAATGTACCGACGTGTTGGCGGCAAGCCCCAATGCGCTTCGTAGCCAACGCCCGTTAAATACAATCCATCTGGCGAAAAGGTAGGTGGCGACTTTGTGCGGTCGCGCGCTTGCAATAAGGTTTTAATATACTCTGGCTCGAAACTACACTTGCCTACATACACTAAAGCACCCACCATATTGCGCACTTGATGATGCAAGAAGGCGTTCCCAGAGAAATTAAACACGATAAAATCGCCATATTTTTTTACTTCGGCTTGGGAAAGCGTTCGTATCGGTGATTTCGCTTGGCATTCAGAAGCGCGAAAAGCAGTAAAGTCATGCTCTCCTTCTAAAAACTTTGCCCCTTCGGCCATTTTTTCCAAATCAAGTGGCAAATGAAACCAGCTGGCTTTATTTGCCATGACGGCCGGCGCAACTTGCGCGTTATAGAGTACAAACTGATAATCACGACGTCTTGCTGAAAAGCGCGCATGAAAATCATCAGGCACCACTTGCGCCCAAAGTACTCGCACATGAGGCGGCAAATTCGCATTAATCCCTCGTACCCAAGCGCTTAATGGGCGCTCTGTTTCTGTATCAAAGTGCACCACTTGGCACAGCGCATGAACACCTGTATCTGTGCGCCCAGCAGCAACCACACCGACCTCCTGCCCAGCCATATCAGACAGCGATTTTTCAAGACGATCTTGAACGCCGCAACCCTCAGGCTGGGTCTGCCAACCACAAAAGTGGTTGCCATCGTATTCTAAAGACAGCGCTATTCTCACCAATAAACACAGATCAAAAGAACTAAACCAGCGATGCAAATAGCATCAAAGAAGCCGATTTTTGGAAAATCTAAGCGAATCATTTCATCCGTTAGGGCTTTTTCATGCGAGTAAAAATTAAGCTTTAGCATCTGCTGCCAGGCCGATTTTTCATTTTTTGATTTAAATTCACTCGTTTCAATGTATTGCAAAGTCAAATATAGCCTTGCCGTAAAACGTTCAGGCGAAATACCAATCAAACTCAAAGGCTTGATGATGGAGTAGATTCCCATCATTAATACTTCTCTTGTTGATGTTGCCATCAATACAACAACCCCTGCAATCACCAATGCAATTCTACTGATTTGAAGCAGTCCGGCATGCAACCCTTCGGAGGTAGGTGCAACTTCCAGGGGAAAACCTATCAAATACTGGCCTGGCGTGGTGTAAGCATAAATCAAAAAAATGGATAAAAACAACCAACGCATCCGTCGGATCATGACAAAAAAACGACTGATGCGAAAATATAACAACATCACAACCAATGTCGCGCCCAAAAATAAAAGATGGTTTAATTTAAGGCTGGGAAGCAAAACAACCATCAATACCAGTGCAGATATTCTAAGGGATGGATGTAAATCGCATCGCTTGAGTAAAAAAGCCGGGCTAAAACGCCCGGCTGATTGAATTTTACGCTTCATTACGACAAGCTATCAATCAGCACTTGAGCGCGGTCACGCTGTGCAGAGTTACCTTTTTGTAGCACCTCATTCAACAACTCTAAGGCACCTTCTTTATCTGCCATATCAATGTAAGCCACAGCTAGTTCTAGCTTTGTAGTGACAAATTCAGAGTCGTCTAAATCTGGCTCCATTTGAACTTCATCAAGTTTTTTTACCGTTTTTTTTGCTCGTGGCTTGGTATCAAGTTTAAGTACATTTGAAAAGTCACCACTAAATGCATCAGGAATGGGTGTACTAGGAACTTCTATTGGGTCAAGCTGAATAGATTCGAAATTCAAATTAATGTCTGTCAAATCTATTTCAACTGCTTGAGGTGGACGTGTATTCACATCATCGAAAGCTAACGTTTCAGACACATCGAAATTGATTTCATCAACTTCTAGGAGTTCTTTATCGGCATCAAAAGAAGCATGAAGGACGGATGCATCCGAAATCTCGCTTACTGGATTAAAATTTAATGGTGCTAATTCAACCGTAGATTCAGATTGTGCCACTTCGAATGCACTTTCCTCAAAGCTTAAGGGCTCCAAAGATTGGCTAGACTGGGATTGCTCTTTCATTCTTTCTGCATCAGACGATGCAGAAAGATTATCCGTTGTGGTCACAGCCGCTGTATTAGCATCCTTAGCACGATGATAGAGCTTATTATCAGGGTCAACTTCATGTGTGTCGATTAATGAGCTAGCTTCACGCAAAATTCGCGTCTTACTTTGTCTTTTCAACCAAAGCCAAATAAGCGTTAAAACGCTTAAACATCCTCCAACAACCGTCAATAAAAATGGATCAATCACATCCCAAATAGCTCGGGCTTCTAATGTTTTTTGTATGGATTGATCGGCGTTTTTTTGTGTGTCAGCCATTGTTTTATTTTTAACTGCCAATAACTTTTTCATATCCGCAATTTGTTTTTCTAATACGGCTGACCTTTCATCAGTTTCTTTAATCGCGTTTTCGTTAGCGGCTAAATCATCTTGTAAGGTACTTTTTACTTGCTCAGCGTCTTTTTTGCTTAAGGCATTTTGTTTACCATCAATTTCAGACGCTTTTGCTGACTCTATTTTGGCGAGCTTAACAACATCCCTTGGACCTTCTGCAATTGGCAACGCCTTATCTTCTGCTTTGGTCGCTATCTTACCTGCGCTCTGATTAACAGACTGATTGACTGTCACCTCTGATTTCGATACCAGCTCAGCGAGTTTGGACTTATAAGAATGCCAGTTAGCAACCTGCGCGCGAACTTCACGTTCAGCTGCGTCTTTATTGATTTCCTGCAGAACTTCCGCACTTGGAATATTAATCACCTGACCTACTTTTAGGCGATTCATATTTTCATCCACAAAAGCAGATGGATTGGCCTTATAAAGTCCAACCAACATCTGATCTAAATTTAAACCTGGCACTTGAAGTGTTTTTGCGATGGCACTTAACGAGTCGCCTTTAACAGTGGTAATAGGCTGACCTTGCTCTAAATTGTCGTTTGGCGTTTTATCTGCCACTTGCGCTGGCTGGCTTCTGGCTTTTTCTCTTGCTGTAAATTCCTTGATAGGCCGCTCTTGAGCAGTTTTAGCGATAGATCGCTCACCTATTTTTTTAGGTGTATCAACCACCGGTGGTGTGACATTTGCGACAGCATACTCTGGCGGATCAAGCAACAGGGTATATTCACGAGATAGCTGGCCATCACTCCACGTTACTTGAATCAGCATATCCAAAAAAGGATCCGTGACCGATTGAATGGAGCTTAATTGAATAACGTTGGTTCCGTTTGTTTTTTTGTTTACAACGACTTTAATCGTTTGTTGAATCGCTGTTTTATTAAGTCCTTGGGCAGCATAAAGCTCTTCTGATGCAAGGCTAACGGTTAAAGCAGCTAGTTCCTCGGGTGTCGCTGATATCAACTCTATCTCAACATTAAGCGGTTCTCCCAATGCAGACAAAACAGTAAGCTTACCAAGTCCTGCAGCCGATGAGGTCAATGGAATTAGCGCAAAACATAGCACTAGAAAAGCTTGTTTAATAATTGTTTTTTTCACTATATTACCCATATGATTCAGCTAAATTAACTTATCGCATACAAGAAAACGATTTTTTAAAATAACATCGAATTCAGTACCTTGCAAGGCGTGACTTCTAAGAAATTAATTTTTTACCAAAATATCTAACATACGACGAAGTGGCTCTGCAGCACCCCACAACAGTTGGTCACCTACCGTAAATGCTGACAAGTACTCAGCGCCCATCCCCATTTTACGCAAACGCCCTACTGGCGTGGTCAGCGTGCCAGTAACTGCAGCAGGGGTGAGTAGCTTCATGCTTGCTTCACGCTCATTGGGAATCACTTTTGTCCATGGATTTGCTTTTGCCAACATGTCAGTGATTTCATCTAATGGCACATCTTTTGTCAGCTTAATTGTCAGAGCTTGAGAATGGCATCGCATTGCACCAACACGCACACACAAGCCGTCAATCACGATAGGGCTGGCTTCTAAACCAAGAATCTTGTTAGTCTCAGCGCCACCCTTCCACTCTTCTTTACTTTGACCATTACCTAAGTCTTTATCAATCCAAGGAATTAGGCTGCCCGCCAATGGCACACCGAAGTGCGCTGTGGGGAAATTATCATCCCGCAAAGCTGATGCAACGGTGCGGTCAATATCTAAAATGGCGGAAGCTGGATCTGCAATTAAGCCAGCGACAGCTTGATTTGCAGCGCCCATTTGCTTCAGCAATTCACGCATATTTTGTGCACCTGCGCCTGATGCGGCTTGGTAGGTCATAGAAGTTGCCCATTCCACCAAGTTTTCTTTGAATAATCCATTCAAAGCCATAAGCATGAGTGATACCGTACAGTTACCGCCCACCCAATTTTTACCACTTTTTTGCATCGCATTTTTAATCACGTGCATGTTTACAGGGTCAAGGATAATAACGGCGTCATCTTCCATACGTAATGTAGAAGCGGCATCAATCCAATGGCCATGCCAACCATCCTCACGTAATTTAGGGAACACTTCACTGGTGTAATCACCACCTTGGCAGGAGACGATGACGTCCATATGCTTCAATTCAGCAGTATTTTTAGCGTCTTTTAACGAAGGTGTATCTTTACCAACATTGGGACCAGCGCCCCCCACTTGCGATGTGGTGAAAAACTGCGGTTCAATACTCGCAAAATCGTTCTCTTCCAACATACGTTGCATGAGCACAGAGCCCACCATGCCGCGCCAACCAATAAAGCCTACTTTTAACATTTTCTTGTTTTCCTAAATCTTTTATAAAGCAGCAACGACCGCCTCGCCCATTTCGCTACATTTCACTTTTTTGGTGCCTTCAGTGTAAATATCAGCGGTACGGCAACCCTGCGCCAAGGCTTTTTTCACTGCATCTTCGATGCGTGTTGCGTTCTTTTCGTCGTTAAAGCTATAGCGAAGCATCATGGATGCTGAAAGAATAGTCGCTAATGGATTTGCAATATCTTGATTGGCAATATCTGGCGCAGACCCATGGCTAGGCTCGTACATTCCCTTATTGTTAGCATCCAGTGACGCTGAAGGCAACATACCTATAGAGCCCGTCAGCATGGAAGCTTCATCAGATAAAATGTCGCCAAAAATATTACCTGTTACCATCACATCAAATTGCTTAGGCGCACGGATTAATTGCATCGCCGCGTTATCCACATACATGTGGCTCAATTCAACCTCTGGATATTCTTTTGATATTTCAATCATGACCTGACGCCATAATTCAGTCGTCTCAAGCACGTTCGCTTTATCAACAGAGCAAACTTTTTTATTACGCTTCATTGCGATACTAAAAGCAACATGACCGATCCGGCGGATTTCAGATTCAGAATAGCGCATGGTGTTCAAACCCTCGCGCTCGCCATTTGGCAAAGTAGAAATGCCGCGTGGCTGGCCAAAATAAATATCCCCGGTTAACTCACGCACAATCATAATATCTAAACCAGCAACCACTTCCGGCTTAAGCGTCGAAGCAGAAGCTAGCTCTGGATAAAGCAATGCAGGACGAAGATTAGCGAACAAATTAAGTTCTTTACGAATGCGGAGCAAACCACGCTCAGGACGCATATCGCGTGGTAATGCATCATATTTCCAGTCACCCACCGCACCAAGCAAAACGGCATCAGATTCTTTAGCCAACTTCAAGGTATCTGCAGGAAGTGGATCGCCAGCTGCCTCATAACCAGCTCCACCAATTGGCGCTTCTTTCATTTCAAAACCAATATTTAAGGCATTTAAAACCTTAACTGCTTGAGCAACGATTTCTGGACCGATGCCATCACCTGGCAGAACTGCAATCTTCATCTAAATTCCTAACTAATTCTAAAAAATATTCTCAATTAAACAAGCGCTAATTGAACAACCAAGGTTGTGCAACTTGATGTTTTTTTTCAAAGGCTTTAATTGCTTCCTGATGCTGCATGGTCAAGCCAATATCGTCCAAACCATTCAACAAACTATGCTTACGGAAAGCATCCACGTCAAATTGGTATGAATTGCCACTTGGCGTTGAAATGGTTTGTGCACTCAAGTCTATGTTTAGCTTGTAACCTTCTGCCGCTTCAGTTTCTTTGAATAAAGTATCCACATCATCCGCAGACAATACGATAGGTAACATGCCATTCTTGAAGCAGTTGTTAAAGAAAATATCAGCGAAACTAGGCGCAATAATCACGCGGAAACCATAGTCTTCCAGCGCCCAAGGCGCATGTTCACGGCTAGAGCCACAGCCAAAGTTTTCACGTGCCAAAAGCACTGAACCACCTTGGTAACGCGCTTGATTCAACACAAAATCAGGATTAACTTTACGCTTACTGTTATCCATGCCAGGTTCACCATGGTCTAAATAACGCCATTCATCAAAGGCGTTAGGACCAAAGCCACTTCGCTTGATGGATTTTAAAAACTGTTTAGGAATAATCGCGTCGGTATCAACATTCGCTCTGTCTAGCGGAACCACTAAACCATTTAATTGGGTAAATGCTTGCATATCATCAATCTCTTAAATAAAAGTACGGACATCAACAAAATGTCCAGCAATCGCGGCAGCAGCAGCCATCTCGGGGCTAACCAAATGCGTTCTACCGCCCATGCCTTGGCGGCCTTCAAAGTTGCGGTTAGAAGTAGATGCACAGCGCTCGCCTGATTCTAGGCGGTCGGCATTCATGGCTAAACACATTGAACACCCTGGTTCACGCCATTCAAAGCCCGCCTCTATAAATACTTTATCCAAGCCTTCTGCTTCAGCTTGCGCTTTCACCAAGCCAGAACCTGGCACAACCAATGCCAACTTAACATTGCCAGCAATTTTTTTGCCTTTAGCAACACTGGCAGCAGCACGTAAATCCTCAATACGAGAGTTAGTGCATGAACCAATAAAGACTTTATCAATGCTAATTTCATTCATCGGTGTGTTCGCTTGCAAACCCATATATTGCAGGGCGCGCTCCATACTGCCCTTCTTGGTCGCATCAGATTCGTTTGCAGGGTCAGGCACACGCCCATCAATGCCAACCACCATCTCAGGTGAAGTACCCCAAGTCACTTGCGGTTGAATATCATCGCCATTTAAAATGACTGTTGCATCGAACTTGGCATCATCATCACTCACCAAAGTGCGCCAGTAAGCGACCGCAGCATCCCATTGGTCTGCTTTAGGCGCATAAGGGCGACCTTTAACGTAATTAATCGTCGCACCGTCAACAGCCACCATCCCAGCACGCGCGCCAGCTTCAATCGCCATATTACATAGCGTCATACGCCCTTCCATCGTTAACGCACGAATGATGCTACCGCCAAACTCAATCGCATAACCCGTTCCGCCGGCTGTGCCAATCTTGCCGATAATTGCTAATGCCACATCTTTAGCTGTCACGCCACTACCTAGCTTCCCGTCAACAAGCACGAGCATAGATTTAGATTTTTTCTGCACCAAACATTGCGTCGCCATGACGTGCTCAACTTCAGACGTTCCAATACCGTGTGCTAAAGCACCAAAAGCTCCATGTGTACTAGTGTGAGAGTCGCCACAGACTACTGTCATTCCCGGCAGTGTTGNGCCCTNCTCTGGTCCCATGACGTGAACAATGCCTTGGCCTTTATCCATAAATGGAAAGTAAGCTTTAGCACCAAACTCTTTGATATTACTGTCTAGCGTTTCGATTTGAATACGCGAGATTGGATCAGAAATGCCGTCCAAGCCTTTTTCCCAGCCATTAGTTGGCGTGTTGTGATCAGCAGTCGCTACTATCGAGTCTTTGCGCCAAAGCTTTCTGCTAGCTAAACGTAAGCCTTCAAAAGCTTGCGGACTAGTCACTTCATGCACCAAATGACGGTCAATATAAATCAGCGCAATGCCGTTCTCTTCGGTCACCACATGGGAATCAAACAACTTATCGTAAAGGGTTTTTGCGCTCATTCAATTTCTAACCATATATAAAGATTAATCTCTAAAATTACCAAACTGCAAAGGAAAATCCGTTACGGACTTTTTTACTTGCGCAATAGTATCTTGTAACACATCACGCTTAGCGCCCACCACGCGTACTGTATCGCCTTGAATACTAGCTTGCACCTTCACGCCGCTGTCTTTAATCAGCTTAACAATGCGTTTAGCCAATTCACTATCAATGCCATCTTTAATCTTCAGCACTTGCTTCACTTTATTGCCAGAAATCTTTTGAACATCTTGGTGGTCAAGTCGCTTGGCACTATCAGCCTCTTTCTTTTCCATCGCAGGTAATAAAATGTCTTTGATTTGATCTAATTGAAAATCAGAGTCACCAAATAAAGTCATCAAGCTATCTTTCTCGTTGAGCTCAACGTTAGCGCTTGTACCTTTAAAATCATAGCGATTCGTAATGCTACGACTAACCACATCAATCGCGTTTTTCAAGGCGACCATATCGACTTCAGATGTAATATCAAAAGATGGCATATCGACCTCTTAATTATTCAAAATGACAAACGTAATCAAGCATTTCAAGCACTTCAATATCAAATGATGAATTGCCCGGCACGGTGAATTTTTCGCCAGCACTGTATGTTTTCCAGTCTGCTTCACCGGCAAGACGCACTTTGCAAACACCTAGATTGATTTCCATCAATTCTGGCGCTTGTGTGTTAAATGTCAGTGAGCTTGGGAAAATCACGCCTATTGTGCTACGTGTGCCGTTAGGGAATAAAACCGTATGGCTAACGCATTTACCATCGAAATAGACATTAGCTTTTCTTTTTACACTTACATTATCAAACTGAGCCATGATATTTTCCTTTTAAATGAGGGTTTCTTTTGTTTAGTGTTGCTTCTGTTTTAAATTTGCCGCAATACGCAATCTCAATGCGTTAAGCTTAATAAAGCCCGCTGCATCTTTTTGGTCGTAAGCGCCTTTGTCATCTTCAAACGTTGCAATGTTTGGATCAAACAACGAGTCTGTTTTTGAATCACGGCCTGCAACAATGACATTACCTTTGTAAAGTTTTAAGCGCACCCAGCCATTAACAGTTTTTTGCGTTTGGTCGATAAGGGTTTGCACCGCCAAGCGCTCTGGGCTCCACCAGTAACCGTTATAAATCATGCTGGCATAGCGCGGCATTAAATCATCCTTTAAATGCGCCACTTCGCGATCTAATGTAATTGATTCGATTGCACGATGTGCTTTAAGTAAAATCGTACCACCTGGTGTTTCGTAGCAACCGCGTGACTTCATGCCCACATAACGATTTTCAACCAAGTCCAAACGACCAATGCCATGTTTACCGCCAACCTTATTCAAATGCCCCAAAATTTCATGCGCTTTCATTTTCTGGCCGTTCAATGCAACAGGGTCGCCATTTAAATATTCAATATCAATGTATTCAGCCGCATCTGGGGCTTTTTCTGGTGACACTGTCCAGCGCCACATATCTTCTTCAGCCTCTGCCGCTGGGTTTTCTAAATGACGGCCTTCGTAAGAGATGTGTAATAAATTCGCATCCATGCTGTATGGGCTGCCGCCTTGCTTATGTTTCATTTCAACTGGGATACCGTGCTTTTCTGCATACGCCAAAAGCTTTTCACGTGAAAGCAAATCCCACTCACGCCAAGGGGCAATGATATGGATGTTGGGTTTTAAAGCATAAGCGCCCAATTCAAAACGCACTTGGTCATTACCCTTGCCGGTCGCTCCATGAGAAATAGCGTCCGAACCTGTCTCATTTGCAATCTCAATCAAACGTTTTGCAATCAAGGGACGTGCAATTGATGTACCAAGTAAATATTCACCTTCATAAACCGTATTCGCACGAAACATTGGGAATACAAAGTCACGCACAAACTCTTCGCGCACATCATCAATGTAAATCTCTTTTACACCAGCTGCTTTGGCTTTAGCACGCGCAGGCTCTAACTCCTCACCTTGACCTAGGTCAGCGGTGAAGGTCACCACTTCACATTTGTATTCATCTTGAAGCCACTTCAAGATCACTGAAGTATCAAGACCGCCTGAATACGCCAACACTACTTTTTCAATATCGCTCATTACTTCTTTTCCAATCTCAATAATTACTTAACTTTTCCTAACAAAAGGTACTCCATGAGTGCCTTTTGAACATGCAGTCTATTTTCAGCCTCATCCCAAACAACTGAATGCTTGCCATCTATCACTTCGGCAGAAACCTCTTCACCACGATGGGCTGGCAAGCAATGCATAAACAATGCATCCTCTTTCGCTACACGCATCATGTCTGCATCCACTTGCCAATCAGCAAAGTCACGCATACGCTCTTCGTTTTCAGCTTCAAAACCCATTGAAGTCCAAACATCTGTTGTCAACAAGTCAGCGCCACGTGCCGCTTCCATCGGATCTGCAAACTCTTCGTAGTGGCTATCGCCGTATAAATTGGCACGCTCAGGTTCAACTTCGTAGCCAGGCGGCGTTGAAACATGCACATTGAAGTCCAGCACCTCAGCCGCTTGCAACCAGGTATTACAAACATTGTTTGAATCACCAATCCAAGCAACGGTTTTGCCTTTGATTGGACCTCGATGTTCAATGAAGGTGAAAATGTCCGCCAAAATTTGGCATGGATGATATTCATTGGTTAAGCCATTAATCACAGGCACACGGGAATTAGCTGCGAAGCGCTCAATAATGTCCTGCTCAAATGTACGAATCATCACGATGTCGCTCATACGAGAGATCACTTGTGCGGCATCCTCAACTGGCTCGCCACGACCCAACTGTGAGTCACGCGTATTCAAATAAATCGCCGAACCTCCTAATTGTTGCATACCAGCTTCAAAAGAAAGGCGTGTACGGGTGCTTGCTTTCTCAAAAATCATCACCAATGTACGGTCTGAGAGCGGCCAATATTGCTGATAGGCTTTGAATTGCGATTTAATCCAACGTGTGCGTTCAAAAATATGATTAAGCTCGTTGAGATTTAAGTCGTTAAATTGTAAAAAGTGTTTGATTGTCATGATGTTGACCAAAAAATTGGACGTTTAAACCATTAAATAAAATTATTGTTCGCTTAAAAATTTGATAATTAATTTAGCTAAGATTGCCACCAGCTGCTCAGCTTCACTTTGATTAATCACTAGCGGCGGCAACAAGCGCACCACATTGTCGGCAGTCACGTTGATTAGAAGCTTTTCAGCCAGCGCTCGCTTAACCAAATCGCCACATGGCCGATTAAGCTCAACCCCAATCATCAAGCCCGCATTACGAATGATATTGACGCCAGCAACCTCTTTAAGTGCAGCACGCAAGCCATTGCAAATCACATTGCCCATTACTTCAGCGTGGGCGCGTAAATTTTCTTCTTCGATAATTTGTAATGTGGCAAAACCAGCAGCCATAGCCAAAGGGTTGCCGCCAAAAGTAGAGCCATGTTTGCCATAAGTAAATGTTTCAGCCGCAACACCCTTAGCAATGCAAGCACCAATCGGCACACCGGAACCTAAACCCTTCGCCAATGACATGACATCAGGCACGATGTTGGTATGTTGAAATGCGAACCAAGTGCCTGTTCGGCCTATCCCTGTTTGCACTTCATCAAGCATTAACAACCAACCGTTGTCGTCGCAAATCTTACGTAATTGCTCTAAATAGCCTGCAGCGTCATGCGGAATGTTAATTCCGCCCTCGCCTTGCACTGACTCAACCAAAATCGCCACCACGTTTTTATTGTGCGCGGCAACTTGACGTACCGCTTCCACATCATCAAACGGCACACGCACAAACCCACTCACTAGCGGCTCAAAGCCTGCTTGCGCTTTACGGTTTCCAGTTGCTGAAAGTGTTGCTAAGGTTCGACCATGGAATGCTTTTTCCATCACGATGATTTCAGGATTTCTAATACCCTTGTTGTGTCCGTAAAGTCTAGCTAATTTGATTGAAGCCTCGTTCGCCTCACAACCAGAGTTACAAAAGAAAACCTTGTCCATGCCAGAAATTTCACACAGCTTTTCGGCAAGGCGTGATTGTTCTTTGATGTTGTAAACGTTCGAAACATGAATTAATTTAGCTACTTGCTCGCTAATTGCCTTGACCAGCTTAGGATGTGCATGACCTAGACCATTCACTGCAACACCAGCGAGCGCGTCCAAATAGCGGTTGCCCGCTGGATCGAATAGCCAAACGCCCTCACCTTTTACAAAGCAAACAGGCTGACGTGCATAGGTGTTCATCAAATGTTGTGACATATCACTTTACTCAATACTTTCAAAACAAAATAGGCAACAATCTGTTGCCATGTAAAAATGAAAAAGGCGGCTTAAGCCGCCAATTTCAGCTTAACAAAAAAATTCTATAATGCAATGGAACACTATGGGACAATCCATTTGCCATGAAAAACAGCATTGGTATGGAAAGCATCATGTTGGTGCGTGATGCTAAAAATGCCACGCGACGCGCTTTCGCTTTTTCATCATCCGTAGCAGAAACCATACCCAAAATCTTCTGTTGATTTGGCCAAATTAGCACCCAAACATTGAATAACATAATGCTTCCTAACCATGAACCAATGCCAATGCCGGTAAAGCCTGCTTGCAAACCAAAGGCCGCGCTAAAGTGGGGGCCTAAAAGGGCGGCACCCATTAACCAAGTAGCAACAGCGGCCCAGCGGAACCAAAGCAAAGCGCGAGGGGCTACGTGTTTTGAAATGCCTGCTGCAGTTCCATCAGCAGCAGCGTCTTTCATTGCAGGCACTTGTACTAAATTAAAATAGTAAAGCAAGCCAATCCAAGTGATGCCTGCCATGATGTGTAACCAGCGGAAAATGCCCATTGAATATTCCATGACTTACACCCCCGCCAATACAAAATGTTTCACAAATAAATACAACACAATCGTTAGAACTAAGCCAGAAATGATCGTACCTAAAATTGAATCTAGTGGATTTTTCATTTGCTTGCTCCTTAAGCATGGTGATTGTTTTAAATCTAATATCCTGAGATTATCTCAAAATGGTCTTTTAGGCAAGAATTGAGCCCTTTTTGAGGTGCATTTGCGGGCTTTTAAGTCGCTGAAACTTATTCTAAATTTGTTCAATTAAATTCTTAGGGATACTAGGTCAAAAAGCAGCAGTCTGGAAAAAACTTGAAAAAAAATGGGGTTAGTGCAAAATCGCATCCATTAGATTAATTATTTAGAATAATAAATCGTATTAAAACAAATGCGATACCCCTTACAGCCTCAAAAAAAACAAATTTAGTTGAACACTAATAAGCGACATGATTTCTCTTAACATCAGCCATAATATTCAAGTCAGCAACTCAGNCCAACTGCCTGTTACTTGGTATACCGATCCCACCATTTACGCGCTAGAAGNAAAGCATTTATTTCCCAAAGCACCACAGTATCTTGGTCACGAGCTCATGGTGCCAAATCAAGGGGATTTTTANACGCTGGGCTGGATGCAAGACGGCAAAGCCTTGGTANACAACCAGCAAGGCATTAGCTTAATCAGCAACATTTGTCGTCATCGTCAGGCCCTGATGTTAAATGGGCAAGGAAATACAAAANATATCGTTTGCCCACTTCACCGCTGGACTTACAACCTGCAAGGTGAACTCTTGGGTGCGCCACACTTCCAAGAAGACCCTTGCCTTCACCTAGACCACACANCCCTCACCAACTGGCAGGGATTGCTTTTTAACAGCAAGCGTAATANTGCGAAAGACTTAAATGCATTAGGTTGCAAGCAAGATTTCGACTTCACCAATTACATGCTAGACCGCGTGACCGTTGATGAATACGACTTCAACTGGAAGACCTTTATAGAAGTGTACTTAGAGGACTACCACGTTGGCCCATTCCATCCGGGCTTAGATCGCTTTGTAGATTGCGATGCACTCAATTGGGAGTTTGGCAAAGACTATAGCGTGCAAACGGTTGGCTACAAACCAAATGCTGACAAAGCAGGCTCAGAGATCTATAAAAACTGGCAAACAAAGGTTAAACAATACCATGACAAAAAGGGCTTGCCAAAGTATGGCGCCATTTGGATGGTCTATTATCCATTCCTCATGATCGAATGGTATCCAAACGTGCTCGTGATTTCTCACATCATCCCTCGTGGTGTATACAAATGTAGCAACGTGGTTGAATTCTACTACCCAGAAGATATCACCCTGTTTGAGCGCGAATATGTCGCCGCTCAGCAAGCCGCTTATGAGGAAACTGCAGATGAAGATAAAGAAATTTGTCAGCGCATGCATGATGGTCGCCGCGCCCTATTTGCTCAAGGTATTGATGAGCGAGGCCCATATCAACATCCGATGGAAACAGGTTTGGAGCACTTTCATTATTGGCTGCGCGCGCAGCTAGGACCGCATTTGTGAAGCAGTTCAAATTAGGTAGTTTATGGATGCTCGTCGCAGCATTTTTCTTCGCTGTGATGGGTGTGTTAGTCAAAATTGCCTCACACAAATTCTCAAGCGCAGAACTGGTTTTTTACCGCTCATTGGTTGGATTGATATTTATTTCCTTCTACGTTGTCTGCAACCAACTTTCACTTAAAACCCATCTCATCAAAAAACAAATGTCCCGCTCCATCATCGGCTTCATCTCTATGGTGATGTTTTTCTACGCGATTAGTGAATTACCCCTTGCCACAGCGATTACTCTCAACTACACCTCACCTTTGGCGATGGCAGCAATTTTGACAATTGCGCTTGATGAAAAACCAAAAAAAATATTACTTGTAGCGATCCTTACTGGCTTTATCGGCGTTACTTTTTTACTCAAGCCTAGCATTCATTATGGGGAGTTTCTTGCCGGTGGGCTTGGTTTGCTTTCTGGATTAATGGCTGGCTGGGTCTATGTATATGTCGCCCAACTTGGACGTGCTGGCGAGCCAGATTGGCGCACCGTATTTTATTTTTCGCTAGTTTGCACAATAGGCGGGGGGGCATGGATGCTCATTCACCACTTTAGCCCAATTGAGTTTAAAGATTTACCGATACTTGCAGGCCTAGGCACTTGCGCCACCATTGCACAGCTCGCCATGACGCGCGCGTACCGAACCGGCAATCCATTGGTCGTTGGCAGCCTCGCCTACACTACCGTTGTGCTAGCAAGTTTGTTTGGCATACTGCTTTGGAAAGAAATGCTGTCGATGGACCGCTGGTTAGCNATCGTATTAATCATAAGCAGCGGTGTAATGAGCGTGAGCGCTAATGCAAGCGCAAAGAGTAACACTTAAGGGTCAATCAATCCCGAACGCATTGCAATTAAAGCAATTTCTGCTGAATTGCCCGCATTAAGCTTTTGCTTGATATTGTACAAATGGGTGCCAACTGTGCGTGGAGAAAGGCTCAATATCTCGGCAATTTGGTTTGTCGTTTCACCCTTAGCCAGTGCCATAAATACTTCAAACTCACGATCNGACAAAACATCTACGGGGTTTTTTTCACCATTGAGCTGCTGAATGGCNATTTGTTGAGCAATACTCGCTTCCAAATACATTTTACGNTTAGCAACCATGCGAATGGCTTTAATAAGCTCCTCAGCCGCACTTCGCTTTGTCAAATAACCCATTGCGCCAGCATTCAGCACGCGCTTAGGATGAACAGAGTCCTCATGTGCCGAAAGCACAAGAATACGTGCTGAGCTGTCTTTTGCAATAATCCGGTCAGTCGCTTCAAGCCCACCAATCCCTGGCATGGTGATGTCCATCACCACCACATCTGGCTTATGCTCCATGTACATCTTCACGCCGTTTTCACCGCTATCAGCTTCGGCGACTACTTTTATATCCGCATCAGATTCTAAGAGCATTTTAAAACCCATGCGAACGACCGCGTGGTCATCCACTAGCAACACATTAATGGGGGTGCTCATGCAATTGTCTCCTTGGGGATGCAGATAGAAATGGTCGTGCCTTTACTGGGCGACGACTCAATGTTGAAAATGCCATGAAATGCTTGCGTTCTTTCCCGCATGCCAAGCAAGCCAAAATGCTGAGTTTGGTCGACCTTGTCCGCATCCATTCCCACACCATTATCTTGTACTTTAAGATTAAGATTGCCCTGTTTATCTTTTCTCAAAGAGACTTTGATAATACTGGCTTTTGCATGTTTTATCGCATTATTTAGAGACTCTTGCACAATACGATAAAAATTAATATTGAGATTTTCACCCAACTCGTCCAGCTCACCTGCCAAATCCAATTCAAACTCAATATCAGGATGTTGCTTTTGTAAGTGATTCACTGCATCTTTAAGCGTTTCAGAGAGCCCTAAATTATCAAGCGAACCCGGGCGCAAATGACGAATAATACTGTGCATGCCATCATAAATATGGTTAGCTGCCGCTACAATGGTTTGCGCATTCGATGAAACGTCAGGCATCTTCTCGACGGTTTTATTTGCAATGCCCACCGCAAAGGTTTTAATGGCTGTCACATATTGTCCAAGCTCATCGTGCAACTCACGCGCTAAGCTACGGCGCTCATCTTCAATATGGGATTGAATTAACGCGGTTAACTGACGGTTTTCTTCAAGTTGTCGCTCAGCTTCTAGGGATTCGGCCATGCGATTCAAGCTATGCCCTATCGTATCAAACTCGGGCAATGCAAACGGCTCTAGACGTACCGTAAGATCTCCTTGCTCCATACGATTAATAGCACCAAGGATTGATCTAATTGGTCGCAGGGAGTGGCTGAGAAGACCATAAACCATGATATTCAATACAATGAAAAAACCAAAGCCCATCCAAATCAATTGGGCAACGCCGCGCCATGCCTCACGAATTGAGCCTGCAGCATTAGAACTGATGATTAAAGTTCCATAACGGACCCTTCTTTGCACAACTTCTTCTTTGGGCTGAACCATGTTTACAAACCACATTGGCGGGAACACATCAATGCGGTAAGTCGATTGGGGTGATTCATACATCGTATTGCCAGCGAAATCTAGTAAAGTGATTTTGCTACTTCGGACATAGCCCAATGTTCGTAAAAATGTATTTAGAACGTCAGTCGTGTTCCCAAGACTTGGATTCATTGCGGAAGTCACTATTACGTTATCAAGCAACTGAACCGTCACACGAGAAGCCGCTTCTACCCGCTCACGAATAGAAACCTTAGCGTCATTCACAATAGCCCAGCCTGCCGCCAACATAAACGCAAGCGACAGTGCAGTAATCAGTAAATTGAGGCGTAATCGTAAACTCATAAAATGTATGAACCCTTACTGCTTCAAAAGTTGCACAGTGAGCAAACCAAGCGCAGTCATCAGAAGAGAGCCGAACACATGCCCAAGCAAATGCAAAGACGCCCAGCCATACTCGCCGCGAGAAAATAGCGTGACCGACTCAGCAGAAAATGTTGAGAATGTGGTCAAACCACCCAAGAAGCCTGTTGTGACCAGCAATCTTAATTCAGGGCTTATCATGCCACCCAAAGCAACCAAACCCATGCTGACGCCCATCAAATAACTACCCACCAAATTGGCAACTAAGGTACCGAGTGGTAAAAAAGGAAATAAGGCATTGAGCCCCAAGCTTAAACCCCAACGTCCCCATGCGCCTATTGCGGCGCCTATTCCCACTGCAAAAATGGCTGTCATGCCCATGTTTATTTCCCTTTAAACTTTCTTTTCAGCTAGGCTTGGCATTCCGCCTTGATTTGGCTTCGTACCGTCAGTATGATGGACTGCAACAATTGATTCAACCGAGAGCACTAAAAATTGCGTATTTTATTCGTCACCTCTGAAGCCTTTCCTCTCATTAAAACTGGCGGCCTGGCTGATGTAAGCGGCTCTCTTCCAGCCGCGCTTCAAGCGATTGGCGCTGATGTTCGTATTTTGATACCTGGCTACCCTGCGGTCTTGGATAAATTGGTCAATCCAACCTTTTTAACTACGATTTCCAACTTACCGCATGATGGCACCATTAACCTAATCATAGGTGAAATGCCTGAAACAAAAGTGCCTGTCATGGTAATTGAGTCTGCAGGCTTATATCAGCGCAACGGCGGTCCTTATGTCGACTCCACAGGCAAAGATTGGGAAGACAACCCTTACCGCTTCGGGACGCTTTCATTAGTCGCCGCCATGTTGAGTAGTGACCAGAGCCCGCTCAAAGATTGGTCACCAGACATTACCCACTGCAACGATTGGCAATCAGGACTCACGCCTGCCTTTATGCATTTTATGAGTGCAGGTCGCACCAAAATGAAACAGGCAAAATCTTTATTAAGTATCCACAATTTGGCTTTTCAGGGCAGTTACAGTGCAGATTGGGTAAAGCGCTTAGGTTTGCCTGCTGAAAGCTATCAAATCAATGGCGTGGAATATTACGGGCAGCTTTCATTCTTAAAGGCCGGCATTTTCTATGCAGATGGGCTATCAACTGTCAGCCCCACTTACGCAAAAGAAATTCAAACTGAAGCCTATGGATTCGGCATGCAGGGCTTACTCACAGCGCGTGGAACAGAGATACATGGCATCTTAAATGGCCTAGATACGCATGAGTGGAACCCTGCAATCGATCCACACCTTGTTCAGCATTATGATGCAGACAACATTACTGGTAAGCAAGTCGTTAAAAAAATGCTTCAAACCAAGCTGAGATTAAAAGTAGAAGCGAACACCCCACTGCTAGGCGTTGTCAGTCGCCTCACCCATCAAAAAGGCTTAGATATGCTCTCAGCCTGTGCAGAAACATTGATAACTCAGTACGGGTGCCAGCTAGCGGTCTTAGGGAGTGGCGATGCAAGCTTTGAACAAGGCTACCGCGATTTGTCTCGTCGCTTCCCAGATCAAGTGAGCGTCACCATTGGCTACAACGAAGCGCTTTCGCACCAAATGATGGCAGGATGCGACATTTTTATCATGCCTTCTCGCTTTGAGCCTTGCGGCCTTAATCAAATGTATGGCTTACGTTATGGCACGCCACCTGTCGTGACTTATACTGGCGGACTTGCTGATTCAGTGCAAGATACCAATGAAGATAGCCTCAATAATAAAACAGCGACTGGTTTTGTCATGAAAAAAGCGGATGCCAATGACCTGGTTTCCGCGGTGAGCAAGGCGCTAGGCTATTATCAAGATAAAAAAACTTGGAAAAAAATACAGGAAAATGGCATGCGCCAAAACTTAGACTGGTCTAGAAGCGCGAAAGCTTATATGAGGATGTATGAAGAAATTTTACATAAATAACATCAATACTTAAAGGGAAGATAAAACTGGCACACAAACTGCTTACTTTAGAGCAAGCTTAATCCTAAGCTGCTTTTCTCCTCCCTTCGGGTGCGCTAGCCGCACCCATTTTTTTGCCTAACTATTAAACTTTAAATCGTTAATCCAGTTTAATGAAATGCTCGCGGTAGTATTTGAGCTCGTCGATAGATTCATAAATATCCGCCAAGGCCTCATGCTTACTCGCTTTTTTAAAACCCGAATAAATTGCTGGTTTCCAGCGACGCGCTAATTCTTTAAAAGTGCTCACATCCAAATTGCGGTAATGGAAATATTTCTCAAGGCCTGGCATGTAGCGCGCCATAAAACGCCTGTCTTGGCAGATGGAATTACCACACATAGGGGATTTACCTTCTGGCACATGTGGCTTTAAAAAAGCCAACATTTGGGCAGTCGCTTGTTCCTCGTTTGTCGCAGAGGCCTTCACCTTTTCGATTAAGCCAGAACGACCATGCGTCCCTTTATTCCATGCATCCATGCCATCTAACACTTCGTCCGATTGATGAACCACAATCACAGGTGACTCAGCAATCACATTCAGTTCAGCATCTGTCACAACGACCGCCAATTCGATAATGCGATCAGAATCAGGTAGTAAACCTGTCATCTCCATATCAAGCCAGATTAAATTGTCGTTCGGATTTGCCATCATGATTTCCATTAATTTTGTTTAATAAATTGCAATTGGTGAACCTTCATTCGACTGAAGCTTCTATAATGACATTAGTTTAACTGAAAAACCTATTTATCATGGCATCTACACATACATTCACGCTCAGCATCCTCTTCATTTGTTTGGTGGTGTTGACCACCCTCACCCGCATTTGGCTGGGCAATCGGCATATCAGTTTCGTGCTTGGTCACCGTAATCAAGTGCCTAATTCGTTCAACAAAGATATCAGCCTAGAAGCCCACCAAAAGGCAGCTGACTATACCGCTGCAAAAACCAAATTGGTGATTGCAGAAAGCATTGTTCAAGCAGCACTGCTTCTCACATTTACACTTGGCACAGGACTACAGTGGATAGATTATGTTTGGCGCGACCTAATGCCAGAATATGAAATGTTGCGTGGTGCTTTGGTGATTTTAAGCGCGCTGATTATCAGCGGGATTATTGATGCCCCTTTTGACTACTACAAAACCTTTGTCATCGACGCGCATTTTGGCTTCAATAAAATGACACGCGGTATGTTTATTGGCGACATGGTTAAACAAAGCATTTTAGGCATCGCACTTGGCGCACCAATTTTGTTTGCCGCACTATGGCTCATGGAAGGTGCTGGCGAATACTGGTGGCTTTACCTCTGGGCTGTCTGGAGCGTATTTAACTTATTAGTGCTTGCCATTTACCCAACCTTTATCGCACCGCTATTCAATAAATTTACACCTTTAAAAGATGAAGCACTTAAAACGCGGATTGAGGCCTTGTTAGCTAAATGTGGTTTCAAATCACAAGGCTTATTTGTGATGGATGGCTCTGCACGAAGTAGTCACGGCAATGCTTATTTCACAGGATTTGGGAACAGTAAACGCGTCGTATTTTTTGATACCCTTTTAGAACGCTTAAATGCGGATGAAATCGAAGCAGTGCTTGCCCATGAACTTGGCCACTTTAAACACAAACACGTGATTAAACGTATTGCCATGATGTTCTCTATCAGCTTCTTAGGCTTAGCTTTGTTGGGCTTTCTAAAAGACCAAAATTGGTTTTTCTTAGGCTTAGGCGTAAACGACATGAGCAGCTATATGGCACTCATCTTATTCTTACTCGTCAGCCCTGTTTTCTTATTTGTGCTTCGTCCTATCATGGCGAACTACTCACGTAAAAATGAGTTTGAAGCAGATGCTTATGCCGCAGAACACTCAAGCGCTAAACACCTAGAAGAGGCTTTAGTGAAGCTTTATCGCGATAATGCTTCAACCTTAACGCCAGACCCCTTACACTCAGCATTCTATGACTCACATCCGCCAGCGAGCATTCGTATCGCCAAGCTGGCAAATACATAGCTGGTGACTTTTAAAGGGCAAGAACAAATTAATGAAAAAGTTTTTGCGTATCACCTTAATCTTATCCCTCATGGGCGCAAGTCACGTTTATGCTGACCAATATTCAGCGCTCTATGCAGGGGGCGATCCTATCGCGGGCAAATCCCTGTTACAAAAAAACTGCATTTCGTGCCATGCAAGCAGTTTTGGTGGAGATGGCTCTGCGATTTATACCCGTGAAAATCGACTGGTCAAAACCTCGCGCGGCCTAAAAGCGCAAGTCCGCAACTGCAATACTATGCTGGGCTTAAAATGGTTTGAAGACGAAGAACTGCATGTCGCAAGCTACCTCAATCAAACTTACTACCGCTTCGAAAAGTAGTCTTTTGGTAAATTCCAGCCTGCAACAAGGTCAAGTCATTGCCTCTTATGGCAAACGCTACGGTGTTGAACTCAAAGATGGCACCCATATTAGCTGTGTGACCCGAGGCAAGAAAAATGATTTAGCTTGTGGCGACCAAGTAGAGGTCAAAATGACAGATACGCTAGAGGGCGTGGTTGAAAATCTCCATCCTCGTACCAGCCTTCTCTTTCGAAGTAACGCCTACAAAACCAAAACGCTCGCGTCCAACGTTACACAAGTCATTATTGTGTTGGCAACTACCCCCAGCTTTTATGAAGCACTGCTTAATCGCTGTTTAATTGCTGCTGAAGCTGCGGGCATCAAAGCAGTGATTGTACTNAACAAATCTGATTTGGCCGACAACTCAGAAGCCATGAAACTACTAAAGGTTTATCAAGATTTAGGCTACCAAGTGCAGTCTTTATCGGCAAAACAAGATATTAATCCTCTTAAACAATGGCTCTCAGGGCAAGTTAGCGTGCTTGTTGGTCAATCTGGCATGGGAAAATCCACCATCGTGAATGCCCTGCTGCCAGAATCTGCCGTTCGCACACAAGAGGTTTCTGAAGTATTGGATAGTGGCAAGCACACCACCACTGCAGCGCATTTGTATCATTTAGACGCAACAAGCGATTTGATTGATTCGCCTGGCTTACAAGAGTTTGGCCTCAACCATTTAAGCATCGAACAGCTAGAGCGGGCTTTTATTGAATTTAGACCTTACTTAGGTAAATGCCGCTTCAATAACTGCAAACACATCCACGAACCAGATTGCACGATTATTGGCGCTACGGAGGTTGGTAAAATCTCGCCAGTAAGATTAGCTTATTACCAAGGGCTTACCCAAGAAATAGGCAAGCCAGATTACTGATATAATCCTTCCTATGCAAATTACCACACGACTAGAATTTGATGCTGGGCACCGTATTCCGTGCCATAAAAGCCAATGTAAAAACCTTCACGGTCACCGCTACGCAATGGAAATAACATTATCTGGTGATATTATTCAGCAAGAAAATGCTTCTGATAACGGCATGGTGATGGACTTTTCAGATGTGAAAGCGATCGCGAAAAAATCAGTCGTCGATGTGTGGGATCATGCATTCTTAGTTTACAAAGGCGATACTGAGATTCTGAACTTTTTGAACACGCTACCAAATCACAAGACCGTAGTGATGAATAGCATACCAACCGCGGAAAATATGGCTGCGGAAGCTTTTCGCCTCCTAAGTAGCCAATATCAAGACGTTTATGGCAATCACCTTAAACTAGAGCGCGTCAGGCTTTACGAAACGCCTAACAGCTGGGCAGATGCACTAAGTTAACAACTCCGCTGCCGGTTCTGCAACAGCGCTGTGCCAAAGGTTATCGCCTTTATTTAGGGCTAGTACATAAGCTTCATGCTCACTAAGCTCTTCTGCCGAAGCACTTAATAATTTTAGGCTAATTGGATGTGAGGTTTCGCCTTCTTCATGCTGCGGCGCCTCATCTTCCAACATATCCATCATTAGACTTTCTTGGCCTCGCGTCATCGCCATATAAACTTCAGCAAGCAACTCAGCATCTAGCAAGGCGCCATGGAGCGTACGCTTGGAGTTATCGATACCAAAGTGGCGACACAAGGCATCCAAATTATTACGTTGACCTGGACGCATATCCTTAGCCATTTTAAGCGTATCAATGATATTGCCAGCCGTTTTTTCTAAGTTTTCACGGTCTATCTTACCCAGCTCCGCGTTTAAAAATCCCATATCAAACGGTGCGTTATGAATGACGAGCTCAGCATCTGCAACAAAGTCCAGAAGCTCATTCACCACATCCGCAAAGCGCGGTTTATCCTGCAAAAATTCCAAAGTAATACCGTGCACCTCTTGCGCAGCGGCATCAATCTCACGGTCGGGGTTTAAGTAAACATGAAAATGATTAGTCGTCACACGACGATTAACCGCCTCAACTGCCGCAATTTCAATAATGCGGTGTCCCTGTGCTGGGTATAGGCCAGTGGTTTCAGTATCTAAAAAAACTTGTCTCATTTATTGACTCTCAATTAATTTCTAACTATTTTTGGCTTCTCTTTACCTAGCCGTGCAACACTTGATCAACGCCTTGATTTGCCAAAGCATCAGCGCGCTCATTCCCCGCATCGCCTGCATGTCCTTTCACCCAAAGCCATTCGACTGTATGTTGTTGTGCAATTGCATCCAACTCTTGCCACAAATCATCGTTCTTAACTGGCTTTTTATCTGCAGTTCGCCAGCCTCGTTTTTTCCAAGCACCTATCCATTCTGTCATGCCTTTTTGTACATAAACAGAATCCGTATAAACTTTCACATCACAAGCGCGCTTTAAAGCTTGCAACGCACGAATCACAGCCATTAATTCCATTCGATTATTAGTCGTTACAGGCTCGCCACCACAAAGCTCTTTTGAATGTCCACCCATGCTAATCCAAGCACCCCAACCCCCTGGACCAGGATTGCCTTTACAAGCACCATCGGCATAAATCACCACTAATTCTGATTGTTTTTCTGACACATCTAAACCTTATTCTTATTCTTATTGATTGCTGAAGCTGAAGCATCATCTTTTTGTGATGGGGAAATAACCAAGCCACGCTTCAATTTTGCTCGCTTCCAATTCGGCTTAATAATTCGCATACCTAGCACCCGTTTTTTAGCGACGATGCAATATACACCCCCAAACATAGGCCAACAACGTTGGCCTAGTCTATCTAATCCATCAAAGCGTTGCATCCATGAATGGCTTTGAACCGGAAGCTTATAACAAGCCATTTGTGTACTCACCACTTCAAACCCTAGCAAATTTAACCAATCCTTAATCCTTAAGGATGATAAAAAATGCGCGTGCCACAGTGCACTTGATGACGAACATCTTTTACTGACAAACCTGCGCATACCCCATGTGCTAAGCGGATTAAAGCCTGTAATAACGACATGACCTTCTGGCATTAAAACACGCTCAACCTCACGCAACGTTTGTTGAGGGTTCACACTAAAATCTATGGTGTGGGGTAGCAACACCAAATCCATGGTATTGCTAGCAATTGGTAATTGCTGAGTTTCACAAAAGAAATCCCCATTCGCTTCGCCTGATTTCACAACAAATGGAATACGTGAGTTAGCCAATAAATCGGCTTGAAGCAGGCCTAGTTGCAAGGCATTAAATCCAAATATATTGCTTACGATCTCATCAAATAGTGATTGTTCTTGCGCCAATAGATATGAACCTATAGGCGTGTCTAGCCAAGTCTGGGCATCAGTCAACTTAAGCATTGCTTGATTCACCATCCATAAGTACCCCAGAAAATGTTACGCTACTATTTATTATGCTCAACATCATACCTATTCAAGCGTTTCAAGATAATTACATTTGGCTGATTGAAAATGGCTCGCATGCAGCCGTTGTCGATCCAGGTGATGCGATCCCCGTTATTGCAACATTAAAACAAAAAGGTCTAACGCTTTCCACCATCCTCATCACACATCACCACGCAGACCATATCGGCGGGGTTGAGTCGCTTATCAACGAGTTTTCACCCAAAGTATATGCGCCAAAGAAAGAGCATTATTCCTTTCCACACACAGCTGTAAATGATGGCCAAATCATCTATATGCCCGAGCTAAATCGTTCACTTACCGTGATGGATGTTGGAGGACATACGCTGGGGCATGTTGCTTATTATGNCGCAAATTCTCTATTTTGTGGCGACACCCTGTTTGGTGGTGGATGTGGAAGAATATTTGAAGGTACACCCCAACAAATGTTTGCATCACTCCAAAAAATCGCTGAACTTCCAAGTCAAACATTGGTTTATTGTGCGCACGAATATACTGAACACAACTTACAATTTGCCAAATCAGTAGACAACAACAATCGCGAGTTAGATAAAAGAATCAATAAAGCCCGCACCACAAGGCTTAATGGACAATCGACGATACCAAGCTCCATAAAAGTAGAGCTTGCTACCAATCCTTTTTTAAGATGTTCATCGAATGAAATTCGGCTAAAATTAAATCTGCAAAATGCAGACCCAATCGATGTTTTTATCACATTAAGACAAATGAGAAATCACTTTTAATTAATCACTCCTGCCGTATGATTTTCAACGTTTTTGCTTGACTGAACAACCCCTGTTAGCTACTATCACATGCCGTTTAAAGCTTATATTTAGCTCCTCTAGAAAGAGTGCATGCCCAATAAACTCTCACCTAAGATCCTTTTGATTTCACTAATGATTTTTTTATTAAAAGCCCAAGCGGAAACAAATCTTCAAGGAGATTTTATTGTGATTTTGGATAACAACTCGCCAAGCCGNGAAGCTTTAGGTCCAAGTTTCAATATCACACCGAATTCACGGATAGATCCAGTATTAAGCTACTTGCCTGACNCATCTCCAGATCAATCAATGGCAATGATAGATAAGAGCGCTACAGATTTACGTCTGCGCATTATCAGTGGGTACAATATGCCAGACATCAACTCATCTTATACTGGCACACATGAGACTTGGTATGCCTCACGCCCGGACTATATGAAACGCATGGTAGGCCGCAGTCAGCGCTATCTTTATCATATCGTGGTTGAAGTTGAAAAACGTGGCATGCCAAGTGAAATCGCACTTCTACCAATGGTAGAAAGTGCATTCAACCCTGTGGCTAACTCAAGCGCAAAAGCCTCTGGCATTTGGCAATTCATGCCCGCCACAGGCAAAAATTTTGGTCTAAAACAGGATTGGTGGGTCGATAACCGACGCAATGTGACAGCCGCAACAAATGCCGCGCTGGACTATCTGCAAAAACTACATAGAATGTTTGGTAATTGGGACTTAGCGCTTGCTGCTTACAACGCAGGCGAAGGCACAGTGCAACGTGCGATCGACCGCAATCGTAAAAATGGTCTGCCAACTGACTATGCTAGCTTGCAGCTTCCTGCGGAAACCAAGAATTACGTACCTAAGTTGCAAGCGATTAAAAACATCATGAAGACGCCAGAAAACTACGGTCTAAACATCGATAAAATTCCTAATCGCCCCTATTTCACCAGAGTTCTCGCGCCCAAACAAATTGACGCCAAACTAGCAGCGAGCTTGGCTGAGATTTCATACGATGAGTTCGTATCGCTCAACCCTGAATACAACCGCCCTGTCATCACCGAAACAGGTAATGCACATGAGATTTTATTGCCAGTCTTAGCGGGAAACACGTTCAAAACCAATTTGGCAAGTTATGACAAGCCGCTGATCAGTTGGCAAACCTACCATGCAAAGCGTGGCGAGCGCATGGATAAAATTGCACAAAAATTTGGTATCAACGTCAGTCAACTCCGTGATGTGAACGACATTTCGAGCGGTAAAAAACTCAGCAGTTCACAACCAATACTTGTTCCCTATAACGCAGGAAATTTAGACAACACAGCTATAGACACCAATGCGGCAGAGCCCCAGAGCGAAAATCAAGTGAGTCATCGGAAACAAAAAGGCAAAAGTACGGTCAAAAAAGTAGTAAAAAAAAAGAAGCTTCACCCAAAAAATCGTTGGGGAAGAAATCAAATGGTGCTAAAAAGTCTTCTTCCAGCAAAAAGACTGGCAAGCATCAAGCGAGTAAGTAAATTTTAATCGTTGTATTTTTAAGGCAGCAATCGCGTATGCAACAGAAGCCTAAAACATTGAGAGTATTGCTAGTCGCATTGCTTAGCAGTTTGTTGGCAACCATGCTTATCGGCTGTGGTCAGCCAAAAAGCAATGCCGAAAATCATTTCAATCAATCCTACCCTGCTGAATCTGGTGGCACCTTAGTTGATGCGATGTCTGGGGAACCTAGTGGTTTGATTGCCATGATGGCGGGCGAGTCATCTGCATCCGCTATTGCCTCTAATATTTTCAATAGCTTATTAAAGTATGACAAAAATCTCGAATTAACCGGAGAACTTGCCCAATCTTGGGATGTTTCATCCGACCAAAAAACCATCACCTTTCATCTCAAACCCAACCTCAAATGGGCTGACGGCATGCCACTAACTAGCGAAGATGTTTTATTCACTTGGAAGACCGTCACTGATGACAAGACGCGCTCACCTTACGGTGCCGATTACAAGCTTGTTAAAAAAGCTGAAGCGCCTGACAGTAAAACTTTCAAAGTGAGCTATGCACAACCTTACGCCCCAGCCTTGGACTCATGGTCTGGCTTGCACATCCTGCCAAAACATTTGCTAAAGGAACAAGACATCAACAACACGCCTTTCTCCCGCAATCCCGTTGGAAGTCATTACTACCAACTAGATCAATGGAAAAAAGGTGAAAGTCTGAGCCTTAAACGCAATCCTAATGCAACCCAAGGACAAGCCAAGATAGATCATTTGGTTTCTCGCATTATCCCAGATCGTGCTTCTCAGTTTTTAGAGCTCATGGCGGATAACATTGACTCAATGAGTTTAAATTCCATTCAGTACGCGCGTATTTTTCCATCACGTCCAGATTTAAATGCCAAAATTGCTCAATATAAAGAGCTTGGCAACAGCTATACTTACTTAGGCTTTAACCTCAAACATAAGCCATTCGATGACGTACGAATCAGGCAAGCCGTCAATTACGCCATTGATAAGCAAGAAATCATTGATGGCGTGCTATTAGGTTTAGGTTTGCCAGTGGCTTCACCCTACAAACCAGGCACCCGTTGGAGCAACCCTAAATTACAGCCCTACCCTTACGACCCTCAAAAGGCGATAGCCTTGATGAAAGAAGCTGGCTTTGAAGATCACGATCATGATGGCATCTTGGACCGTGATGGCCAACCTTTAAGCTTTGAGATTTTAACCAATCAAAACAAAGAGCGCGAAATGAGCGCGGTGTTGGTTCAACGCCGACTTAAAGAGATTGGCGTCGATGTGAAAATTCGTGTGGTGGAATGGGCGACGTTTATTAGCCGCTTCATTAAAACCGGTGACTTTAACGTGGTGTTACTTGGCTGGGGGCTTGGATTAGAACCAGACCAATTTAACATTTGGCACTCCTCACAACAAGCACCCGGGCAGTTTAACTTTATCGGCTATAAAAACCCTAAAGTGGATAAGTTATTAGAAGCAGGCCGACTAGAGCTAAACCCTGATAAGCGCATGAAAATCTATCACGAGTTCGCTGAAATTTTATTAGAAGATAGCCCTATTGTTTACTTGTCTGCAGGTTACAGCCTTCAGGGGGTGCACAAACGCATTAAAGGCATTGATGAACCTCCACCGGCTGCTGGTATCGGCCACAACTCTTATGATTGGTTCATTCCTACACCACTAAGACGCAACGAAATGAGCGCGGAGTAATTTATGCTGAAATACTTATTAAATCGCTTAGTTTGGATGGTGCCACTGCTAGTTGGCATCAGCCTCGTCTCATTTTTAATTATGCATTTAGCGCCGGGTGACATCACGTCCACCGAGGCAAGCTTTAACCCTAAAACTAGCGAGGAGTCTCGCCAAAAGTTACGTGAACTCTACAACCTCGACAAGCCCGTCATTGTGCAATATGGATTATGGCTAAAACGCATGTCAACCCTAGATTTTGGCCACTCATTCGCCAGCCATCAAAGTCCAGTGTTTTGGCAAGAGACTGATAAAGAAGGAAATGTCAATAAGGGTATGATACAAGAGGCGCTCCCCATTACTTTACTGATCAACGTCTTAAGTTTAGGCTTGATAATCGCAATCGCCTTGCCCCTGGGTGTCATATCAGCGCTCACGCAAAATAAGCTCCCCGACCGATCGATTACCATCTTCGTGTTTATTGGCTTTGCGATTCCAAGCTTTTGGTTGGCACTAATGCTAATGTATTGGACTGGGGTCAGCCACAACTGGCTACCTATTTCAGGCCTCCATAGCTTAGGCGCAGAAAANCTCTCTAGCTTTGCACAACTTTTAGATACGCTTAAACATCTCACATTACCAATTTTAATTTCTGGCCTCACGGGGCTAGCAGGCATTTCACTTTTTGTGCGTAACGGCATGCTTGATGTCTTGCATCAAGACTACATTACCACTGCTAGAGCCAAAGGCTTGCCCGAAAATACGGTAGTCTATAAACATGCGCTGCGTAATGCTCTGCTTCCGCTTATCACCATTTTCGGCCTTTCTATTCCAGGCTTGATTGGTGGCTCTGTGATTGCNGAATCAATTTTCGCCATTCCGGGAATGGGCAAACTTTTTTATGACGCAGTCCTCATGCGCGATTTCCCTGTCATTATGGGCATACTTACCATAGGTTCAGCACTTACGCTCATTGGCAATTTATTGGCTGACTTGGCATATGCTTGGGCTGACCCGAGGGTTCGCAAAGGAGTAGCGCAATGAACGCAATCCTTAAAAACCCATTAGCCTTAGCTGGTTTGATTATTATTGGCATCATTTCTATCATGGCGATTTTTGCACCTTGGATTGCACCATTTGACCCCGATGTGATCAACGTCAAAAACATACTACTTTCTCCATCAGCAACGCACTTAATGGGTACTGATGGTCTTGGACGAGACGTGTACTCACGGATGCTATTTGGCGCACGTATATCGCTTTTGGTTGGAATTGTAGCTGTGGGTATTGCTACCATCATCGGCATCGTCCTAGGGGCCGTTGCAGGATTCTATCGTGGATGGGTAGATACCGTCATCATGCGACTAGTTGATGTGATGCTATCCATCCCAACATTCTTCTTAATCCTAGCGGTGATTGCTTTCCTCACGCCTTCTATTTGGAACATTATGATTGTGATTGGCCTCACCTCATGGATGGGGGTAACCCGCTTGGTTCGCGCTGAGTTTTTAAGCTTAAGAAACCGTGAATTTGTCCTTGCATCTCAAACTTTAGGCGCTAAAGATAGTCGCTTAATTTTCAAACAATTACTTCCCAATAGCCTCACCCCCATTATCGTCAGCTCAGTGCTCGGCATTGCAAGCGCAGTCTTAGTTGAGTCTGGATTAAGCTTTTTGGGTTTAGGTGTTCAAGCTCCGCAAGCCTCTTGGGGCAATATTCTCACGGACGGTAAAGAGTATATCGAGTTCGCTTGGTGGCTATCAATGTTTCCTGGCCTTGCCATTTTAATAACCGTCATGGGTTATAATTTGCTCGGTGAAGGTCTGCGCGACGCGCTAGACCCTAGAACATCAAATAACAAATAGAAATTTTGACTTTTAAGGAAAGCTACTAATGGGATTCCTCACTGGGAAACGTGTATTAATCGTTGGTCTATTAAGTAATCGTTCAATTGCCTATGGCATTGCTGAAGCGATGAAACGCGAAGGCGCTGAGCTTGCCTTTACCTACCAAATAGACAAATTTGAAGANCGCGTTAAAAAGTTAGCAGCTGTATTCGATTCAAATATCGTATTGCCATGTGATGTTGGAAGTGACGAACAAATTGACGCCCTATTCCCTGCAATTGCTAAACATTGGGATGGTGTTGATGTGATTGTGCATTCAGTCGCTTTTGTGCCTAAAGATGCGCTTGATGGCGACTACTTAGAAAAAGTAACACGCGAATACTTCCGTATTGCACATGATATTAGCTCTTACAGCTTTGCAGCACTAGCAAAAGCAGCAATGCCAATGATGAAAGGTCGCAATGGCAGCCTTCTTACCATTAGTTACTTAGGTGCTGAACGTACATTGCCGAACTACAACGTGATGGGTGTTGCAAAGGCCAGCTTGGAAGCAAATGTACGCTATATGGCGCAAAGTTTAGGTCCTAAAGGCATACGTGTAAACGCTGTATCTGCAGGCCCAATTAAAACTCTTGCTGCCTCAGGCATTGCAGACTTCGATAAGATGCAAGGCTTCAACGAGAAACATGCCCCACTGCGTCGCAACGTAACAATTGAAGAAGTCGGGAATGTATCTGCTTTCTTATGTAGCGATTTAGCGTCTGGTGTGACTGGCGAGATTACATACGTTGATGGCGGTATGAATATTACTGCTGCGGGTATCGTAGACTAAGCTAAACTAAACAATTAGCAACGCCAAACAAAAAAGGTCATCAATTCACTTGACGACCTTTTTTCACATCTAAACACGCCAACTGTTAAACTAAATTACTGACCTTGTGTGCTATCACTCATCATCAAGCCCGTATTCACAAAAATCTTCTTATTAGACTTTAAAGAACCAATATAGGCTGATGCGTATTCTGAAGCCATTGCCGTTCTTAAATCTAGCAATGCTGCTTTTTTAGCTTCATCATCTGNAAGTTTATTTTGCACCGCGCTCAACTTGAGTATTAAATAGCCTTTTTTGCTATCTGAAACTCCAGCATAAGCAGGCAGTTTAGTTGCATTAATCTTAAACACATTGGACATCGTCAAATCTGACAGTCCTTGCGCGTTCTTGCGGTCAACAGTTACTGGCAGGATCCAATCAAGGCCTGCAGCGTCTTTACCCTCTTTTAAACTAGCTAAAAATAAAGCGCCCTTATCAATCGCCAACTTACTTGCTTTCTCAATTTTCAATAAGTCTTCAATACCACCTTTAATTTCGTCAAAGCTTCGTGGTGCTGAAGGTTTATATTCAACCACACGAGCTGAAACTAAAGTGTTATTAGAAACTTCAACGGCTTCAGTATTGCGTTTATCCTTAAGCACTTCATTTGTGAATACCAAAGTCATCAACTTATCGCTCTTGAAGAATTTAGCGCCATCTGCATAGCTTAACCATCCTGATTTTTGAACAGTCACACCGTAGGCATCTGCAGCAGGCTGGAGGCTTGTTGACTGCTCATAAACCAAGGCACTAAAAGCTTCAGCCTGCTCAGAGAATTTTGCGATCGCTTTTTGATACATTAACTCAGCACGAATCTGTGCTTTCATCGTGTCAAATCCTTGGGATTGACCTGCAATTTCGTTCAGTTTAATGATGTGGTAACCAAAATCAGACTGCACCAAACCACTTACACCTCCAGTTTTCATCGAAAAAACGGCTTCTTCAAAAGGCTTTACCATTGCACCACGGCCGAACGTGCCTAAATCACCGCCCTTTTCAGCTGAACCTGGGTCTTGTGAGTATTTTTTAGCTAGTTCAGCAAACTTGGCAGGATTTTTCTTCACTTCTGCCAAGACTTGCTCAGCCTTTTTCTTAGCTTCAGCCTTTGCATCTGCTGAAGCAGTTGCAGCAACGCCAATTAAGATATGGCTTGCATGACGTTGCTCATCTCCTTGGAACTTAGCTGCATTTTCATCATAGAATTTTTTAGCCTCTTCTTCGGTTGNCTGCATTTTAGTTATCAGTGTATTTGNAGACAACATGACGAATTCCAATTTTACCTGCTCTGGCACTTTGAATTTATCTTTGTGCTTATCGTAATAAGCCCTAACCTCAGCAGGCTCAACTTTCACTTGCGAAATGAAATCAGAGGTTTTAATTTCTGCTACAGAAACTTCGCGCTGTTGATGCGCTATATTCAATACCGCATTTTCTACACCAGGTGCTGTAAAAGCTAAGCCAGGAACGCCATCACGAAGTTGTTGCAATAACAACTCATTACGCATTTTATTTTCAAACTGGGATGGCGTCATTTGGTTCTGACTTAATAGCTTATCGTATACTTCTTGAGAGAATTTTCCGCCTTGCTGAAACTCTGGAAGGCTGGTAATAAATAAAGCTAATTGCTCATTTGTTACTTTAAAGTTGCTATGCGCGACTTCAGCATTTAGTAGTCGTGTATTAATTAATCGATCTAATACTGACTGTTTAACCTCTGGCGAATCCAAAGCAGCAACATCTTTAGGGTTTTCTTTTTGAAGGCGATCTCTAAGACTTTGCATTGCATTGCGATACTCTTGCACAGAAATAGTTGCACCATCCACTTTAGCAACTGAAGCGCCAGTGCCAGCATCTTTCAAGTAGGCATCAATGCCGAATAAAGCAAATGGCACTGTAATCAAAACCAAAATAAACTTTGCGACCCAGCCCTTAGAATGTGTGCGAATAACTTCCAACATAACGATTACACCTTCGATTAATTAAGTAAATGTGCATTACAATAAGTCTATAAACATGTCAAAGAGTTCCAAAAACTCTATTCAATACAAGCTTAAAAATTACCGAGCACTAAATNATAAATATACCATACAAGCGCAAGGCATGTCAGGCTTAAGGACGCTAGACGCCGACTTGAAAAGTTTCAAAATTCAACTTTAGAATCGTCCCCTTTTAATAAAAACTAATCGCCTAAAGCGCCCATCCAATGCTTTTTGAGTTAAATAAAAATCCTTAACTAGGAAAAGTGATAACAAATGACCATGATTGGCAAGTGTGTCAAAGATTTTAAGGAGAGGTTGAATCCAGAAGATTTTTAGGACGCCGAGTATCTTGGCTGTAAATGTAAAAAAGCAAAAAGCAAAAAGCCCCGCTTGCGCGAGGCTTTTTGATGAACCACTTTATGCTTTTAAACACTAGGTAATTCGTGGCGGAGTGGACGGGACTCGAACCCGCGACCCCCGGCGTGACAGGCCGGTATTCTAACCAACTGAACTACCACTCCTAAATTTTGCGCTACAAAAATAATGTAACGACTTTTTATTCATTGGTTGAATGGTGGGTGATGACGGGGTCGAACCGCCGACATTCGCCTTGTAAGGGCGACGCTCTACCAACTGAGCTAATCACCCATTCGTTAACCAACGAAGTCNGCTAGTTTACAGCATCTTTGAGTGCTTTACCAGCCCTAAATTTNGGAGAGTTTGCTGCCTTNATNGAGATTGTTGCGCCAGTACGTGGGTTACGGCCGTTACGNGCAGCACGTTTACCTACATAAAATGTACCGAAGCCGATAAGTGTGACTAAATCACCTTTTTTCAATGCGCCAGTTACTGCCGATGTTGTTGCGTCTAATGCACGACCTGCTGCTGCCTTTGAGATTCCAGCGGCTTTTGCGATCTGGTCGATGAGCTCTGATTTATTCACTTGTATCCCCTTTGAATATTATTTATTAGAACAGTCTATGTAAAAGCACTGCTAGCTTACTTTATATCAAGTGTCAAAAGCTCATGTCAAGCGTTTAACACCAAATATTTAATTAATGTTTGGTTATCGCCGAAACCTCTACTTCTTTAGCCTCAGCAATGACCTCTGCCGCCACCACAACCTCAACTTTTGCTTCCGGCATTCTTTCCAATGCATACTCCAATACTTCATCTATCCATTTAACAGGATGTATCACGAGGCAGTTTTTTACGTTATCTGGAATCTCTGTTAAATCTTTGAGATTTTGATCCGGAATGAGGACTGTTTTAATCCCACCACGATGGGCTGCCAATAACTTTTCTTTCAAGCCACCAATTGGCAATACTTCTCCACGTAGGGTGATCTCACCAGTCATGGCAACATCAGCGCGCACAGGAATGTTCGTCAACACAGAAACCATGGCTGTAGTGATACCAATACCAGCGCTTGGGCCATCTTTAGGGGTAGCACCTTCTGGGAAGTGAATATGAATATCGTTCTTTTCGTAAAAGTCTTCAGGAATACCTAGACGCTTAGCGCGACTTCGCACCACGCTCATCGCAGCCTGAATAGATTCTTGCATCACGTCACCTAGCTTACCAGTAGTAATCATCTTACCTTTGCCAGGCATCGCAACTGACTCAATCGTCAGCAAATCACCACCAACTTGCGTCCAAGCCAAACCGGTCACTTGTCCAACTTGGTTTTCTTTTGCGGCTAAGCCGTAATCAAAACGTTGGACACCTAAGTACTTCTCAACCGTTTCTGACGTAACAAGAGTCTGCGAAACACTACCATCTTTAGGCAGTGATAATTTTGTTGTCAAAATATCCTTAACNACCTTACGACAAATCTTAGAGATCTCTCTATCTAAGCTACGAACACCGGCTTCGCGGGTATAGAAACGAATAATTTCTTGCACTGATGCCTCAGAAATTTGAATTTCTGCGGCTTTTAAGCCGTGCGCTTTTAATTGTTTAGGTACTAAGTAACGCATTGCAATATTTAATTTTTCATCTTCTGTATATCCAGCAAGACGAATTATTTCCATACGATCCATTAAAGCTTCTGGGATATTGAGTGAATTAGATGTTGCCACAAACATGACGTCAGATAAGTCGTATTCAACTTCAACGTAATGGTCAACAAAGGTATGGTTTTGTTCAGGATCAAGCACCTCAAGCAATGCTGATGATGGATCACCGCGCATATCCTGACCCATCTTGTCGACTTCGTCCAACAAGAACAATGGGTTTTTGACTGACACTTTTGCAATGCTTTGCAAAATCTTACCTGGCATAGAGCCAATATATGTTCGGCGATGACCGCGAATCTCTGATTCATCACGCACGCCACCTAAAGCAACGCGCACGAATTTTCGGTTAATCGCCTTAGCAATACTTTGACCAAGCGAGGTTTTACCCACACCAGGAGGCCCAACCAAGCAAAGAATTGGCGCCTTAGATTTTTCAACGCGCTGTTGCACAGCCAGNTACTCAACAATTCGTTCTTTAACCTTATCAAGACCGTAATGATCTTCATCCAAAATGCGTTGCGCTTCAACCAAATCTTTATGGATTTTGGTTTTCTTCTTCCATGGCAGATTCACCAATGTATCAATGTAGTTTCGAACAACACTGGATTCAGCAGACATGGGCGACATCATTCTGAGCTTCTTCATCTCAGAATTGGCTTTATCTAAAGCCTCTTTTGGCATTTTTGCGGCCTCAATTTTTTTAGCTAATTCGTCAATATCCGCATTTTCGTCTTGCTCGCCCAGCTCTTTTTGGATAGCTTTAACTTGCTCATTCAAGTAGTACTCGCGCTGACTCTTTTCCATTTGGCGTTTTACACGACCTCGAATGCGCTTCTCCACTTGCAAGATATCAATTTCACCTTCCATAACACCCAGTAAGTGTTCAAGGCGTTGTGAAACGCTAAACATCTCCAGGATGCTTTGTTTCTCTTCTAACTTCAACGTGAGGTGTGCTGTAATCGTGTCAGCCAAACGACTTGCATCTTCAATGGTTGCAAGCGAAGTGAGAATTTCTGGTGGGATTTTTTTGTTCAGTTTTACGTACTGATCAAATTGCGTAAAAACAGTGCGCATCAAAGCTTGAATTTCNTGGTCATCCTCTGGATCATCCACAATCACTTCNNCTTTTGCAGTGAAGCAATCATCGGTATCTTGAAACTCAGTCAACTTTGCACGACTAACGCCCTCAACCAACACTTTAACAGTACCGTCTGGAAGTTTTAGCATCTGCAAAACAGTTGCAATCGTTCCTACTTCATACAAATCAGAGGCTTCTGGCTCATCTTTATTAGCTGACTTTTGTGCTAATAAAAAGATTTGCTTATTACCTTCAGAAGCAATCTCTAGCGCCTTAACTGATTTTGCACGACCCACAAAAAGTGGAATAACAAGATGCGGATAAACCACCACATCTCGCAGTGGCAGTAGCGGCAAAAATCCTGTATCAGGGGTGAAAGATGGCAATGTTTGTTCTGTCATGAGAAAGCCTTTAGCGGTAGCTACGTTCGGCAATATACCNAACATGTATGCAATCTAATTGGGGATTAACGCTGGCGCTTCAAGTGCTAGCGCAAATTATTTTTTAGTATTTAGCTTAAGACTAAATTAAATACTAAATGAGTCGACTTAGCTAGCAAATTCGGCTTTAAGTGGCGCGTCAGAATAGATCAAAATAGGTGGGTTATCACCCTTGATAGCACCTTCGTCCACCACAACTTTGCTTAAGTTGGGCATAGAAGGCAAATCGAACATAATCTCGAGCAAAGCATGCTCCATAATTGAACGCAGACCACGTGCACCTGTTTTACGCTCCAGTGCTTTCTTAGAAATCAAATGAAGCGCTTCTTCACGGAACTCGAGCTCAACACCTTCCATCTTGAAGAGCTTGGCGAATTGTTTGGTTAAAGCATTTTTTGGCTCAACTAAAATCGTCATTAACGCAGCTTCGTCTAGCGACTCTAAAGTTGCAATTGCTGGCAAACGTCCAACAAACTCAGGAATGAGTCCGAATTTAATTAAATCTTCTGGNTCAACATCACGCAGCACTTCACCAATCGCACGTGAATCTTCTTTGCTTTTAACTTCAGCACCGAAACCAATACCACCCTTTTCAGATCGACGACGTATCACTTTATCTAAACCGTCAAATGCGCCACCGCAAATGAACAAGATATTAGTGGTATCTAGCTGAACGAACTCTTGGTTTGGATGCTTACGACCACCTTGCGGTGGCACAGAAGCGACAGTGCCTTCAATGAGCTTAAGCAAAGCTTGTTGAACGCCTTCACCTGACACGTCACGGGTAATAGATGGATTGTCTGACTTACGTGAAATTTTGTCGATTTCGTCGATGTAAACAATGCCACGCTGTGCTTTCTCAATGTCGTAATCACATTTTTGCAGCAGCTTTTGCATAATATTTTCTACGTCTTCACCGACATATCCTGCTTCAGTCAATGTGGTTGCATCAGCCATCACAAATGGCACATCAAGTAAGCGTGCAAGGGTTTGCGCAAGCAATGTTTTACCCGAACCAGTTGGGCCAATCACTAAAATATTACTTTTAGCAATCTCAACGTCATCTTTGGCTATTGGTTGATCTAGGCGTTTGTAATGATTGTAAACTGCAACAGCCAAGCTCTTTTTGGCTTGTACTTGACCAATCACGTACTGATCAAGAATAGCGCAAATTTCTTTAGGTGTTGGGAGCTTTTTGTCCCTCACTTTTTCGCCATCGGCTGTTTGCGCTTCTTCGCGAATAATATCGTTGCAGAGATCAACACACTCGTCACAAATGAATACAGATGGTCCAGCAATCAGCTTTTTGACTTCATGCTGACTTTTACCGCAAAACGAACAATAAAGTAGTTTTTCGTCTGATNCGTTTTTGCTCATTAATTATTCCCAATCATTCCGATATTAATTTTAAGCAATGCCTTAGCAACGCTAGCAATAGACCTAAGCAATTTCTGGTCTATTTTCAATCACTTTATCAATCAAGCCATAAACCACTGATTGTGCTGCGCTCATGAAGTTATCACGTTCTGTATCGCGGTCAATTTCATCCGCAGTGCGACCTGTGTGATGTGCCAAGATCTCATTGAGCTTGGCGCGCAAATAAAGAATCTCTTTTGCATGAATCTCAATATCTGTTGATTGGCCTTGGAAGCCGCCTGATGGTTGATGAATCATAATGCGAGAGTTCGGCAAGCTAAAACGTTTGTCTTTAGCGCCCGCAGCCAACAAGAAAGCCCCCATGCTTGCCGCTTGACCAATACACAAAGTGCTCACATCAGGCTTAATGAATTGCATGGTGTCGTAAATCGACATACCTGCGGTGACGGAGCCACCAGGTGAGTTGATGTAAAGCGAAATATCTTTATCTGGATTTTCCGCCTCCAAGAATAACAACTGTGCCACCACTAAGTTGGCAGTCATGTCATTAACAGGACCAACCAAGAAAATCACACGCTCTTTAAGGAGGCGTGAGTAAATGTCATAAGAACGCTCACCACGGCCGCTTTGCTCTACGACCATAGGAATATAACCAAGACTTTGCGTATCCATGTTAAAAATCATTTCTTTCATCTCGTGACGACTAGGTTTGTGCATTAGGCATTACCCATTAAATCATCAAATTTAACTTTTTTNTCAGTTACTTTCGCAGCAGCCAATACCCAGTTCACAACATTTTCTTCTGTTGCCAACGCTGCTGGCTCATCAAGACGTTTCACATCATCGTAGTACCAGCGTACAACATCTTCAGGACGCTCGAAGCTTACTGAGAACTGATCAACCATCGCGCGAACTTGGTCAGCATTGGCTTGTAATGAGTTCTCATTAACCAAATGCATTAATACCAAGCGCAATGTCGCACCGCGCTTTGCTTGTTCTTCAAACATTGAAGGCTCAAGCGTTACGTTGGCCAAATCAACCCCACGTTGTTGCAAATTTTGGCGAGACATTTGCATCAAACGTTCAATTTCCATACCTAGCAATGCGTTGGGCAATGTAAATTTAGCATTTGAAACCAATGCATCAAACACTTGCTCTTTAACGCTTTGACGCACACGCTTGGAAACTTCTTGAGACAAGCTTTCTTTGATTTCAGCTTTCATTTTTTCTACGTCGCCGTCATCAACGCCTAATGTTTTTGCAAAGCCAGCGTCAATTTCTGGCAATTTCATTTGCGCCACTTCAACGAAGTTCACTGTGTATGAAACTGTTTTACCTGCCAATTGCTCTGGTTGATGGTCAGCGGGGTAAGTGATTTCGAAAGTAGCTTCAGTATCCGCTTTAGCACCAACCAAATTGTCATCAAACTGAGGAACACGACCGCCTTCACCAATGACCAAATCAATCGTTTGAGCGCCAGTGCTCTCAACTTCGTTGCCATCAATTGATGCGCTGAGGCCTAATTTAACCTTGTCGCCTTTTTTCGCTGCACGCTTTACAGGCTCATATGTGGCACGTTGTTTTACAAGAACGTCCAATGTTCTTTTAACATCAACTTCAGCCACTTCTAGCGCTGGACGCTCAATTTTAACTTTACTGAAATCGCCGATTTCAACTTCCGGAAACACTTCAAATGTTGCCACATACTCAAACTCTTTATCAGCATCAGCAAAAGGCTTGTGTTCGATATTTGGATAACCTGCAACGCGCAACTTGTTTAATTCAACTCCTTCAGAGAATGAGCGCTCAACCGCATTAGTCAATGCCTCATCTCGGGCTTGTGCGCCGTATTGTTGTTGTACAAATTTGGCTGGCACTTTGCCTGGCCGAAAGCCTGGCAATTTAGCTGTGCGCATCAATTGACTGATGCGTTGATTGATTTCATTCTCAATTGGTTTCATCGGCACAGTTACCGTCATACGGCGTTCTAGTTTGCTGATGATTTCAACGGTTGCTGACATGTGCTGTGTTCCTTAATTCAAGAAATTGGTGTGTAAATTTGAATCCAAACTGTTTAATCGTCAATATTTCGNGAAAACAGCGGTTTCGCTTAATTATTAATNCTGATGATTATATCACAGGAGATTTTTTTGATAATCGGCTTTTACTCCTTCAGTGAATTTGCTCCTCGGCCTTATACGAAGGACAATGTTCTTCAATATCAAACCATGACAATAGGCTATTTAACGTAAGAATAGGCCCAAAAAATAAGATTAGATTGATGCCATAAAGCAGCAATAATGTACTAAAATAATCAGGCAAATAAATCCATCTCAACCAAGGACCATCAAATGGCAAATGCAGTTACCTTAAAAGGCAATCCGATTTCAATCGGCGGCAACATTCCAACCACTGGTCAAACAGCGCGCGGCTTCGAATTAGCGAATGCTAAACGCGAAACCGTAACTTTCGAAACCTATGCTGGTAAGCGTAAAATACTGAATATTTTCCCAAGTATTGATACTCCAACTTGTGCAACCTCAGTACGTGAATTTAACAAAAAGGCTGCTGCATTAAGCAACACGGTGGTGCTTTGTATCTCAGCTGACTTACCTTTTGCACAAAGCCGCTTCTGCGGTGCAGAGGGTATTGAAAACGTGATCTGCTTATCTAGCTTCCGTAATAACCTTCAATTCGCAACTAACTATGGTGTGGCAATTTTAGATAGCAGTTTAGCTGGCTTAACTGCTCGGGCTGTGATTGTGTTAGATGAGTCTAACAAAGTGTTACATAGCGAATTAGTATCAGAAATTGCTAATGAACCTAATTATGATGCGGCACTNTCTGTACTTTGAGCTTTAACCCCAAAAATGAAGAAGCCCGCAGCTAAACTGAACTGCGGGCTTTTTTTATTATTAAAAAAGTTACTTCTCGCTCATTTCCTGATAAACCGTATATTTAGCATTACTGCCCTTTGCTTTATCTACGGGATATTTAATCGCATTTAAGGCTATTTTGTCATTAGCGGCTTGAATCAAATCTATGCCCGTTACTTCAGACAATCTCAGCAAGTAAACAAAAGTATCAGCAAGCTCATGCGCAACTTCTTGACGCTTTTCAGCACTTAAATCGTAACTTTCTTGAATGGTGTCCCATTGAAAGTGTTCTACTAGCTCAGCAGCCTCAACAATCATCGCCATCGCTAAATTCTTAGGGGAGTGAAATTGCGCCCAATCACGTTCATTCACGAAACCATCAATTTTTTGACGCAATTCAACTAAGCTATCCGCCATTATTTTTCCTTTCGATTCGACCCTGCCACTAGCTTAATCTCAAACAAACGACACTCTAAAGGGCCATTAAATAGTGGCGTACGTTTAGTCGGTGCAAGACGCATCATTTTAGGCAAGCGCATATCATTCGTGAGGAAGTAAGCATTCCAACCTGCAAAGTGACGCTTCAAGGTCTCGCCCATTTTTGGATATAGCGCGGCCAACTCTTCATCCTCACCAATACGCTCGCCGTAAGGAGGGTTAGAAACCAACACGCCATCCCCTGCTGGCGCAGGCACTTGGGTAAACTCTAACTGTGCAACCTGCACGGCCTCTAACAATCCGGCTTGCTCTAAGTTCTGCTTGGCTACACGCACGGCGCGAAGGTCCATATCGCTTCCGTAAATCTTAGAAAACTTCACAGGCTTCGCTTTTTTCCTAGCATCTTCACGTAAGCTATTCCAGAGTTTAGCGTCAAAATTGCTTAGTTTTTCAAACCCAAAATGTCGATTGCTACCCGGAGCAATATTGAGCGCCATCATGGTCGCTTCTAGTAAAAAAGTACCGCTACCGCACATAGGATCTAAAAACGGCTGACCGGGCTTCCAACCAGAAAGCTTGATAATGCCCGCAGCCAAATTCTCTCGCAGTGGCGCCTCAATGCTGGCGCGGCGCAAACCTCGCTGATAAAGCGCATCACCAGAGGTGTCTAAATAGAATTGATAGCTATCAGCAGCCAAATAGGCATGAATACGCACATCTGGCTCTTTTGTGTCGATATAAGGGCGACTATTTACGGCTTGACGGAATTTATCGCACACGGCGTCTTTAATACGCAATGTTGCAAACTCAAGGCTTTTTAGTGGGCATTTCACGCCCGTGACTTTTACCATAAAGTTATTGCTGACTTTAAACCAACCCGGCCAATCAAGCTTGTAAGCGGCATTAAACAAATCATCTTCAGTAGCATATTGACCGCTCGCCACTCGCCACATAATGCGTGTTGCAATGCGGCTTTCAAGATTCGCTTTGTAGCAAACAGCCATGTCACCAGCAAAGCCTACCCCGCCATCTGTGGCTTGAATGGCTTTTGCACCAACGCTGGCAAGCTCATCCGCCAATAAGGCTTCGAGGCCGCGCGGGCAAGTGGCAAAAAAATTGTGCTGACTCATGTGTATTGCTTTCTTTAAATTTACGCTTCAAACAACAAACGATTACTCGTACTTAAATTTTCATCCTTGAGTTTTTCTACAAACTCAAGAAACTCTATTTTGTGATTTTCTTGCAGAGCTTTTGCACGCACTCGCAAAGTTGACCATCTTAAATCGCGCGGTGGACGTTTAAAGCCAAAGACGACGATATTGCCAGGGCGGCCTGTACGAAGCACCAACACACGATCATGAAAGCTTTGCTCAATGCGCCGCAAGTAAATGTCGAAGTTCTTATCCGAACCCCACAGATTAACAGCCATCATGCCATCTAAACGCAAGGATGCTTCACAAGTATCGAAGAAGGTTTGATTGTACATCTCTGGTGGCACGCCTTGGCTATCAAAAATATCCAGCAAAAGCACATCTGCCACGTTACTATTTTCTTGCAGATAAACCACACCATCACCTTCAATGACTTCCAATCTTTCATCATCATCGGGTAGATAAAAATGGCTTCGCGCCACTTGAATAATTCGCGGATTAATCTCCACCACGCGGGTTTGCATCTCAGGCAAAAAATGATGAATATATTTAGGGATAGAGCCGCCGCCCAAGCCTATCATTAGCACGTTTTTAGGCTGCTTCATCAATAGCAAAAACATCATCATGCCGCGTGAATAAGTAAGCTCAAGCTTATCAGGCGCTTTAACACGCATTGCACTTTGCACGGTCTCAGAACCCAAATACAAAGAGCGCACGCCGTCCATTTCGCTGACATCAACGCTTTCTTCACCCGTCATGCCCTTATGCACGGCCCTAGAGATTCTTCGCCCGATACCTCGCATTTAGAGGACTTCCTCAACGCCTTTGCTATCATCAATTGCCACTTCAATTGGCTCGCTGATTGGCGCTTCTTCAACCGCTTTAAANCGTGTATCAATCTCCATCATTAAAGTATCAATGCGCTTAATTTCTAAAGTCACTCGCGTGCCAACTGGCAACTCAGGCAAGCTATGTACTTTAGTGATATAGGGCATATGGGCAAAACGCACTAAGTTTTCGCGCCAAACGGTGGCTGAAATCTCCTGAACTTGCTCTTGTACCAAATACTGCAAGCACCAATACCGTTCCATACGGGTTTGGAAGTCACCGTAAGCGTTATAGGTTAAATCAAAATGTCTCATAATCATTGCCAGCTCATCGCTGTTTTGCGAATAAGTAGGCTCATCCCCTTGCACCACTGCAATAATTTGACGCTGATTCACCAAGTCCACCGCACGACGCAGCGGTGAGGTACTCCAAGCATATTGCGCCACGCCTAAGCCTTGATGCGGCTCTGCTTGCGTAGTCATATAAACCTTACCGCCATTTTGCGCCCGATAAATGCCTGGTACTTTATGTTCAGCCAGCAGAGCGCCCCATTGGCTATTCGCTTCTATCATTAATTCCGCGACCAACTTATCCATGGGCGATCCACGACGACGGCTGACAATACAGACTTTTCCATCTTCTACATAAAAGTTGTAATCAATCTGAATTGGACGGTTTGGATCATGCTTGCCTCGCGCTTTTTCAAGCGACTCAGCCAAGTTAAACAAAAACGATAACTTCGCCCAATAAGGATAGCCATTATCTTCAGCCAAGGTATCTTCATTAAAATAAGGCTCTAAAGTATCGTGGCGCAAGTTATCCACCACATGCACTAGTTCTACTTTGCTATGCCGATTACTAATCGTTAAATCCGCCGCCACATCCAAATACATCGAAAGCGCAGGCTTCCACTCACCCTCTTTTAAGCTAAAAGGCGTAATCGCAAGCTCAGGCAACATGGTGATTTTATTACCTGGCATATATACGGTAGAAAGTCGATGCAAAGCCAATTCATCTAAAGGCGTATGTGGCGCAATGCCTAGCGCTGGCGCCGCAATATGAATACCGACGCGATGCGCGCCATCTGGCAATGTTTGAATAGAAAAAGCATCATCAATTTCAGTCGTCGTGCTGTCATCAATACTAAAAGCTTCCACTTCAGCATGGGGCAAATCTTGTGGCATATTCGACAATGCCAAACCATCCGTAAACTGAATGCCTTTAGGGAAATACTCGCGCAAAAACGCGCCCAAGTGATAATCATGGTTAGACGCAATACCACCAGCGTATGAAATGACTTGGATAGGATTTACATGAAGCTCAGCCGAAGCCTGCTCTAAAGCCTTCCACTCCATGCTGTTTTTATCAGGCTCATAGAGCAGCATGTCGAGCTTAAGCGCTAAATCCTCTGGCATTTGCTTTGCTTTTAACTGCTCGACGAATAATTGGATTTTTTCAGCTTGCACACGCTTTTTCTCAAGCGCGGCTAATGCGGCCTTTAGCGTCTCTGGCGGCGCAGCTTTATATCTACCTTTACCTTTGCGGTAAAAATAAACTGGCGCACTATGCAATCGCATGGCAACAGCAGCAGATTCAATCGTGCTTGGCGCTTTGCCGTAATATTCTTTTGCAAGCTCTTCAAAGCCAAACTCAGGCTCGCCGCAACACTCCCACAAGAATGGAACTTCCAAGGCATCAGCCTCAGCATTTGTCGCTTCCATAAAACTGGCCAGCACGCTTTCAAATCTNAGCAACACATTCGCTGCTTTGATTTTAGAGCGCTTACCGCTGNCCGACTCCACCTGCAAAGCGCCTGCGGTTTCAGACATCACGGAAGCGACTTTAAAGCCACCATCTTCTTCAAAAAATACATTCATTANTTAGGCATCACAGTACGTTCAAAATTCAATTGCGNACATTTTACAGTGCTTTCAGTTCCGCGCTTGAGATAACACGGATAAGATGTCACTTTATTTACAAAACAATGTGTTTAGTTAATGGACAATAGAATACCCATCACCCTTCTGACTGGCTTTTTAGGTTCAGGCAAAACCACGTTATTAAATAAACTCCTCACCAATCCCGGCATGAAAGACACCGCCGTGATTATTAACGAGCTAGGATCAACGGGCTTAGACGACATCCTTGCTAAGAACCTAGAGCGCACCGTTGAAAGCCAACATATTCCCGACAATACCGTATTGCTAGAGTCAGGCTGCTTATGCTGCACACTGACTACCGAGATGGCAGATACCTTAAGAGACCTATTTTTCAAACGCGCGCTTTCAGCCATCCCAGAATTTAAACGCCTCATTATCGAAACCACAGGCATGGCCGACCCTGGCCCCATCATGGGCAGCTTACTCAATGAGCCTGTGATTAGCTCAACTTACCGATTAGATGCCGTTGTGGTGACCGTAGATAGCGTTTATGGATTAGCGCAACTAAAAGCCCACGCTGAAGCCAGAAAACAAGCTGCTGTGGCAGATGTACTCCTCATTACTAAACCAGACTTGGCGAATGCCGAACAAATCAATGCTTTAGAAAACGCGCTCAGTGAAATCAACCCGGGCGCAACGCAATACCAAGTTGCGCAAGGCCAAATCGACCCAAGTCATATTATCGAGATTGGTTTGTTTGATAGCAGCAACCAACAAGCAAAACCAGAACGCTGGTTACGCGCCCCCACTAAAAAAAGCGCTGGGCTGTTTAAAGAAGCCCACGACGAGGGCATTACCAGCTTCACCATTGCGCTACCTATGCCGCTGAGTTACGACCAATTAGAACCCAAGCTAGAATGGCTCTGCGCCACCCATGGAGAACAGTTGCTACGAATGAAAGGCATTATCCATGCTGACGACCAGCCCGACCCTATCGCCGTGCATGCCGTGCATAAAACGCTCTACACACCAACAATGCTCACAGGTTGGAAAGAAGACAAGCCGATTTCTCGGCTTGTCTTAATAGGTAAGGGCTTAGATGAAGCGGCAATTCGAAACGAAATGATGCGGATTTAGCGCTATTTCAAATCATCCCAAATCTTATCTAATCGTTTGGTAGACACAGGAAACGGTGTTTTTAATTCTTGCGCAAATAAAGACACGCGCAACTCTTCTATCAACCAACGGTAATCGGCCAAAGCCTCGCTGACCTCTAAGTTGGCTTTACGCAAATGAGTGACTTTATCTTGCCAACGCTGCCAGACTATTTGTACGTTTTGGGCGCTTTTGGCATCGCGGTCAATAGCGCTTGGATATTTATCTAGACGTAATTTCAACCCCTTGAGATAGCGTGGCAGATGTTGCAATCTCTCCCATGGCGTTTGGCTGAAAAACTTATTCGGCAACAACAAAGCTAATTGCTCTTCCACTTCTTTTTTTACCCGCGACATATTGGGTGGCAAGGCATTTAGCTTTTGGGTAAGGACTAGATACTCTTGCGCAACTGCGGCCGCAAGTCTTGATGAACCATCCGCTACCGCTGGCAGGCGGGTTCTAGCGCGCTGTTTGAGGGTCATAAATTCGGCATTGGTACGTGGCAAATCATCCTCACCAATAAAAGCACGGTCACTAATGGCGAGCAACATGTCATCCCGCAAATCCTCTGGTGAAATCAGATTGCGCAACAACAGCGCGTATTGATTAAACTGCGGCAAGCCTTTTTCAAGCTGTTTCATTTGCTCTTTTAGCTCAAAACGCATGAGCCTGCACACGCCCATTCTATGCGCCTGCTGAGCCATCATTTCAGTATCAAATAGCTTGACCGCCACGTTATCTTTATTGTCCTCAAGCGCTGGATAACCTGTTAGTTGATGACCCTCTTTAGTGAAGGTAAGCGTTTTAGGCAAATCGCCAAAATCCCATTGCTTGAGGCCTGTTTTCTCAATACTAGGTGAACTGCTTCTAAATGTCAGCTGTGCAGCACTGCCTAATTGCGCCTTAAGCGCATTCCAATCACGACCCATGCCCAACTCACGGGCTTTTTCATCCACCACACTAAAGTTCATGCGCAAGTGGTCTGTCATCACACTCAAATCAAAATCCGCCACTGATATTTTAAGCGTGGTCTGTTTTTGAATGTAATCTGCTAATGCAGGCATCAACGCTTGCTCATACTTTGCCTGCTCTAAAAAGCCTGTGACAAAATCAGGGACTGGCACACAAACGCGGCGTAAAGCTTTTGGTAACGCTTTTATAAGCCCTGTCAGCTTTTCACGCACCATGCCTGGCACTAGCCAATCTGCCTGCGCCGGGTTTAACTGATTAAGCAATGCAAGCGGCACGGTCGCAGTCACGCCATCATGCGGATGGCCCGGCTCAAAACGATATTTAAGCGTGAGCGTGACGCCATCCATCATAAAAGTTTCGGGGAACTGCGCCTCTGTAACCCCAGCCGCGCCATGACGCATCAGCGCATCTTTAGTCAGGTAGAGCAAACGCGGTACTTTTTCTTCCGCCGCTTTACGCCACTCTTCAAAACTAGCGCCGTTGTAAATGCCTTGCGGAACAATTTGGTCGTAAAAAGCAAAGAGCGTATGTTCATCCACTAGCACATCTTGGCGGCGCGCTTTGTGCTCCAACTCTTCTATCTGCGCAATTAAATGACGATTCGCTTCAAAGAATGGCGCGCGCGTATCAAACTCCATATTCGCCAACGCTTCGCGCACAAAAATCTCACGCGACTCTTGCGGGTCAATTGGACCGTAATGCACGCGGCGCTTAGGGATGATGGTCAAGCCATACAAACTGACACGCTCCCAAGCCGAAACTTGTGCGAGCTTTCTATCCCAGCGAGGGTCAGAATACTGACTTTGCGTGAGGTTACGGGCTAGCGGTTCTATCCAATCAGGATCTATCTTGGCCACACAGCGCGCATAGAGCTTACTGGTTTCCATTAATTCAGAAGCCATCACCCATTTAGGGCGACTCTTTTTGAGGGCTGATCCTGGCGCAATGGTAAATCTAATCCCACGTGCACCTAAATAACTATCTGCTTCTCCATCTTTAAAGCCGATATTGCCTAGCAAGCCAGACAATAAAGCACGGTGAATCTGATCATAGTTTTTATCTAAATCAGCCTCTTCCGTATTAGGCTTCAAATCTAACTCTTCAGCAATTTCACGAATTTGCCCATGTAACTCGCGCCATTCTTTTAGGCGTAAGAAAGATAAGAAGTTTTGATGGCACTTACCCAATAAATCTTTATTCGACTTTTTTGTTTTAAGTGCATCATCGTAAAAATTCCAAAGCTTAAGGAAGCCCAAAAAGTCCGAACGCTCATCCGCAAACTTGGCGTGGGCTTGATCTGCCGCTTCGCGCTTATCCATTGGCCTTTCACGCGGGTCTTGAATACTGAGCGCACTCGCGATAATTAATATCTCACGTAAAACGCCCTCTTGTTTCGCCGCCAAAATCATGCGGCCCACGCGCGGGTCCAAAGGCAAGCGGGCAAGCTGTTTACCCAGCTCGGTAATTTCACGATTGCTATCTACCGCCCCCAACTCTTGTAAGAGTAAATAGCCATCGGCAACTAGGCGCGATGAAGGCGCTTCAATAAATGGGAAATCGCTAATATCGCCAAGGCGTAAAGCTGCCATGCGTAAAATAACCGAGGCCAAAGAGCTCCGCAAAATTTCTGGGTCAGTAAACGCTGGTCGACCATTAAAATCCTGCTCGTCATAAAGCCTGATGCAAATACCGTTAGACACACGTCCACATCGTCCTGCGCGCTGTTTAGCTGCCGCTTGGCTAATCTTTTCAATCTGCAATTGCTCAACTTTGGCGCGACTACTGTAACGATTCACCCTAGCCAAACCCGCATCGATCACATATTTAATCCCTGGCACTGTCAGTGAGGTTTCTGCTACGTTAGTGGCAAGCACAATGCGGCGCGTGCCTGTGGTACGGAAGATTTTTTGTTGGTCCTCAATCGAAAGCCTTGCAAAAAGTGGCAACACTTCAATATGTCTTAGTTTTGCTGAGCGTCCTTGGTATTTTCTTAAGTGTTCAGCGACATCGCGAATCTCGCGCTCACCTGGCAAGAACACTAAAATATCGCCATCGCCTTGCCGCAGTAAATCATCTGCCGCGTCTAAAATCGCTTCTTCAATCGCTTCTTCTGCATCGTCTTCTTCTAGCCAACGCGCCTCCGTCTTGCCTTTGCGCTTAATGCCAAAAAGATTATCGTCATCCTCGCCAATGTCCTCTTCAACCGCTTGCGCGCTATAGCCAGCCTTACCAAGCGGACGATAACGGATCTCAACCGGATAGGTACGGCCTGATACCTCAATGACAGGCGCGCCATTAAAGTGCTTGGAGAATCGATCCGCATCAATCGTGGCGGAAGTGACGATCACTTTTAAGTCGGGTCGTTTTACAAGGAGTTGTTTAAGGTAACCCAGCAAGAAATCAATGTTCAAACTGCGCTCGTGCGCCTCATCGATAATGATGGTGTCGTAAGCATTAAGAAAATGGTCGCCCTGCGTTTCCGCCAGCAAAATACCATCGGTCATCAGCTTGATATAGTTAGACTCTGAAAGCTTATCGTTAAAGCGGACTTTGTAGCCCACCACCTCACCCAATGGCGACTTGAGTTCTTGCGCAATACGACTTGCCACCGAGCGTGCCGCAATACGCCGTGGCTGTGTATGACCAATTAAACCGCTAATACCACGACCAAGCTCCAAGCATATTTTTGGTAACTGTGTGGTTTTGCCAGAGCCTGTTTCCCCGCACAAAATGACCACTTGATGTTTGTCGATTGCCGCCTTAATTTCATCTTTGCGCGCAGTGACGGGTAAATCAACCGCATATTCAGGCTTGGTCAAAGCATTTAAGCGGGCTTGATATTTTTGATGTGAAGATGAAATCTTCTGCACGATTTCAGCCATAAGCCTATCCGCTTTTTGGCTGACTTTCTCATCGGGTGCTTTTTCTATGGCCTTTTGCAAATCAGCCACATCGCGAATCTTACGGCGCAAACCGTGGCGGTCTGCCAACATGCACGTGGCGAGGGCTTGGTTAAACTGAGTGATAGATTGGGGATTGTTCATGTGGGACTTCTGCAACACTTAAGCAAAGCGCGAATGCAGCTCTTCCAGATTGAGCGTTTCAAGTATTTGTGCCAAGCGTACTTGGGCATTTTTACGTGGGCTATTTTTATAACGCGCAATAATCAGCTCATTCTTCATTGAATGCTCCCAGCCCACAAGCTCTGTGACTGTTACTTGGTAGCCATGCGCTTCTAATTGAAGGCAACGTAATACATTGGTAATTTGACTTCCAAACTCACGCGTGTGGATAGGGTGTCGCCAGATTTCAGACAAGGGCGTTTTGCCGAATGACTCATTTTTGTGTTTGCGTAGCACCTCAGCCACTTCGGCCTGACAGCAAGGCACTAACACCATAAACTTCGCGTGCTTTTCCAAACCGAAACGAATCGCATCATCCGTTGCAGTATTGCAAGCGTGCAAGGCTGTTACAATTTCGACTTGCTCAGGCAATAGCGCAGAAGTCATAGATTCCTCAACGCTTAAATGATGAAAATCCATGCGGTCAAAATGCAATTGCTCGGCCAACTCTTTTGATTTTTGAACAAGCTCAGCCCGCGTTTCAATCCCAACCACATGGCCCGATTGATGCTGCTTCATAAACAAATCGTAAAGAATAAAGCCTAAGTAAGACTTGCCCGCACCGTGATCCACCAAAGTGATATCGTCGCCCTCTTCTATTAACTCGGTCAGCAAAGGTTCAATAAAGTGATAGAGGTGATATACCTGCTTGAGCTTACGGCGCGTGTCTTGGTTGAGCTTACCGTCACGCGTCAGAATATGCAGCGCCTTGAGCAGATCAATGGACTGATGTGGCTTGATTTCCGGAATTAAAGTCATAGTCCCATTTTAACTGATGCCGCATCCTTTGAATAATAAAACGCGGCAATAGCCTGAAATGTTAGAATAACTGCCATTACATCAAGTCGACCATCTGGCCAGCGGCAATCCTTGCTCAATATTTTTAATGACGCGAAGGCAAGCCGCAGACAGTACGCATAGCACGGCAAGGCGCCGCCGACAAAGTCAGTAGAAATATTCAGTGAGGATTTATGGCAATTCAATGGTATCCGGGTCATATGACCCAAGCGCGCAAAAAAGCCGAAGAGACAATGGAGTTTACCGACATTGTTATTGAGGTGTTGGATGCACGCGTGCCTATGGCCAGCCATAACCCAATGATTGATGAAATGCGTTTGTTTCGACAGCGCCCACAACTCAAAATCCTCAACAAAACTGACTTGGCTGACCCTGCTGTTACGCAAGCCTGGCTTAACTATTACAACAAACAGCCCAATGTAAAAGCGGTGGCTATTTCATGTAAAAAACCAGGGGATGCCGCCAGAATTCCTAAATTATGTGCTGCCCTTGCCCCGCACAGAGATTCCCCTATCAAGCCACTCCGCATGATGATTATGGGTATTCCTAACGTTGGAAAATCTACTTTCATGAACGCCTTACTTAACCGCCGCGTGGCAAAAGTAGGCGACGAACCTGCCGTGACTAAATCACAGCAACGCTTTGAACTCAGCCCGCTGATGAGCATTACCGACACCCCTGGCATGATGTGGCCAAAAATACAATATGAATCAGATGGCTTTATGCTCGCTGCCAGCCACGCCATTGGTCGTAACGCAGTTATTGATGAGGACGTTGCCGTCTTCCTTGCTGACAACTTACTCAAGCGCTATCCAGCCTTGCTCGCCACCCGCTTCAAAGTAGATGTGACGGGTATGGATGGCATTGATTTGCTCGAGGCCATTGCTAAACGCCGCTCGTACAAACTCAAAGCCGGTGAGTGGGATATGGAAAAAACTGCGGTGACTTTCTTAACTGAATATCGCGGGGGCACGATCGGGCGCATTAGCTTAGAGACCCCAGCAAGCCGCCAAGAAATGATGGATGTAAACAAAAAGGTGGTTGAGGAACCTAAAGAAGCGTCCGAAAAAGACGCTGACAAAGACAACAGCCAAAATGATAGCCAAGCCTAGATTTGTTTTTTCACCAGCTGTTTACTGAACTCGATATCCAGCTTGCTCACCCGCTTAACGATTTGCGGTCCAAAACCATTCACGAACACCACAAAATCATCCATAGTCATCGGCTCACAAAGCTTGGTTGATGCGCCATTTTCAGCTGGCTGATTTGTACTGGGCTGAGCAAGCCAAAACAAGCCTTTACCGTTGGTGCCCATTGAGTAGGTTTGCTCGCCACGTTTATTGAGGCGCTCTACCGCACTACTCGCTTTGGTTGATCTCATTGTGTTTCCTTGTTTTTATTAATCATTGAGCGCATGCCAGGCTTTGATTATCACCGCTTGACCAAGCACTTGTTTGGGGGACTTAACATCCACTACGTTCCATACCGTGGCTTGTTCAATTAAAAATCGACTGCCATCTTTGGCAATCCGAACGCCCGCATAGTTTTCAATAAAGCCATGCGTGGCTACTTGATGCAATAATTCTGCCCGCGCTTCGCGTAGCATAGGTTCTGCAGAATAGCGTGAAGGCAAGCCCAACATCTCTTCTGGCGTCATCTTAAACAAAGCAAAAGCTTGATGATTGGCATAATTAAATATCGGATCATCTCCAGCTTGATGCGAGGCGATGGCAAAAGGCGCGTTCATCAAAGCTCGCACAGCATCTCTACTATCTGCAAGCTTATGATCAGAAAGCCTATTCTTAGCAAGAAGAGGCTCACCGGTCCAATGCTGATAACTGTTCATCAACAAATGGCTATGGCGCGCTAAGAATGCGGCTTGACGATAATCATCTAAAAATGGATTGGCTTTCATGGCGCAAACTATGCCACGATTTGATAGCTAATGTTAGCCTTAAAAGTTAAAATTGCGGGGCTGAACTGAAACGCATGCGTCTTTCTCAATACTTAAAGCTCTAATGTTAAACACCCTCAACGCCCCACAGCGCGAAGCCGTAAAATATCTTGATGGTCCCCTGCTTGTGCTGGCTGGCGCTGGTAGCGGCAAAACACGCGTAATTACTCAAAAGATCGCTTACCTCATTCAAGAGTGTGGCTTTGCACCGAGAGAAATTGCGGCGATTACGTTTACCAATAAAGCCGCACGTGAGATGCAAGAACGGGTTAGCCAACTATTGGTTGGGGTAAATAGCAAAGGTTTAACCATTGCGACCTTTCACTCGCTGGGCATGCAGATATTGCGCCAAGAGGCGGAAGTATTAGGTTATAAAAAACAATTCTCGATTTTAGATTCTTCCGATAGTTACAAAATTTTATCGGACATTTTAGCGACCACTGATAAGCAACTATTACGCAAAACGCAGTGGCAAATCTCTAGTTGGAAAAATGCGTTTTTAACACCAGACCAAGCCAAAGCAAATGCGGACGAAGAACTGACACATGCGGCGGCTAAGGTTTATCAAATCTACCAGCAAACGCTTAAAGCTTACCAAGCGGTGGATTTTGATGACCTGATTAAATTGCCTGTTGAGCTTTTTGAGCAACACCCAGAAGTGCTCAACAAATGGCAGCACAAGCTTAAATACTTACTCATCGACGAATACCAAGACACCAACGCTTGCCAATACAAATTGGTAAGACTGCTCACAGGCGTTGAAGGTAACTTCACTGCCGTGGGTGACGATGACCAAGCGATTTATGGCTGGCGAGGCGCGGACGTTGAAAACTTACGCCAACTCACTCAAGACTTCACACGCTTAAAAGTGATTAAACTAGAGCAAAACTACCGCTCCACCGTTCGTATTTTGCGGGCGGCTAACCAAGTTATTTCAAACAATCCAAAGCTATTCGAGAAAAAACTTTGGAGTGAGCTTGGCACAGGCGATTTAATTCAAGTGAGCGCCGCACGCGATGATGAACATGAGGCTGAGTCGGTTGTGATGAAGCTCATGGCGCATAAGTTTGAAAATCGCACCACCTATGCGGACTACGCAATTTTATATCGTGGTAACCACCAAGCACGGATATTTGAACAGCATTTACGTAACCATAAAATTCCATACACCATCTCTGGCGGGCAATCGTTTTTTGATAAAGCCGAGATTAAAGACCTGGTCAGCTACTTACGCCTCATTGCCAATGAAGATGATGACCCTGCTTTTATCCGCGCAGCCACAACACCCAAAAAAGGCATCGGCAATACAACCCTAGAACGTCTGGGTGAATATGCAAGCTTGCATAAAATGTCTCTATTTGCTGCCGCATTTGAGGGCGAATTTCAGCGTGCGCTTGGCGGACGTCAATTAGATGATTTACTCACTTTTTGCCAATACATTAATAAACTGCAAGACCGCGCGAGCAAAGATCCTGCGGGCGAAGTGCTGAATGATATGCTCACCGCCATTCAATATGAGGCGTTTTTATATGACTCTGAAGAGCCCCGCTCAGCCGAAGCTAAGTGGAAAAACGTGCTGGACTTTGTGGGGTGGCTCACCCGTAAAGGTGAAGATAACGGCGATGGCGAAACACGTGATTTACTTAATCTGACGCAAATGGTTGCGCTGATGAGTATGCTGGAAGGCCGTGAGGATGGCGAACCTGATACAGTTAAATTGTCGACACTTCATGCCGCTAAAGGCTTGGAATTTGGACACGTATTTTTAATCGGCGTTGAAGAAGGCATTTTGCCACACCGCGAAAGTGTAGATAACAACAAAATAGAGGAAGAGCGCCGATTGATGTACGTAGGCATTACGCGTGCTCAAAAGTCCCTCAACATCTCTTGGTGCAAAAAACGTAAGCGTGCTGGCGAAACTGAAATTTGCGAACCCAGCCGCTTTATTGAAGAACTGCCCGCTGACGATATTCGCCATTTTGGCAACACAAACGCAGACCCTGTCGCCAGCAAAGAACATGGCAAAGAGCGTATGGCGCAAATCCGTGCCATGCTAAATCAGAGTTCGAGTTAATCGCTCAAATTTATTAGAAAGCATTCATGCCTCATATTACCCTAGACAACGCCTCCCTCGCCTTTGGTCATCACGCTTTATTAGATAAAGCGTCGTTTCAGCTTGATCCAGGAGAACGCGTCGGCTTAATTGGTCGCAATGGCGCGGGCAAATCTAGCTTGCTTAAAGTGATTGCTGGCGAAACTAAATTAGATGATGGCAACGTTTGGCGTGCGACTTTGGTGCGAATTGTTTATGTGCCACAAGAACCTGTTTTAGACCCTAAGCACACCGTGTTTGAAGCTGTGGCAGAAGGCTTGGGTGACATGCAACAAATCTTGGTGGATTATCATGAAGTCACGCACAGCATGGGCGAGGCAGATGCCGACATTGATACGCTGATGGAACGCATGCAAATACTTCAGCACGAGCTAGATGCTAAAGATGGCTGGGGCATGCAAGCCAAAGTGGAAACTGTGCTGAGCAAATTAAGTTTGAACCCTGACACGCCCATTGCATCTCTCTCGGGTGGATGGCGAAAACGTGTTGCCCTAGGACGCGCTCTAGTGGCTGACCCTGAGGTATTGCTATTAGATGAACCAACCAACCATTTAGATTTAGAAGCGATTCAATGGCTAGAGGAGTTACTACTCAACTTTAATGGTGGCGTGTTATTTATCACCCATGACAGACGATTTCTCAATCGACTCGCAACACGCATTGTGGAATTAGATCGCGGCAATTTAACAGATTTTGTGGGCAATTATGAGAACTATCTAGTCAAAAAAGAAGAATTGCTGGCAGTTGAAGCGACCCATGCCGCTAAATTCGATAAAGTCCTCGCTCAAGAAGAGGTTTGGATACGCCAAGGCATTAAAGCACGCCGCGTTCGCAACGAAGGTCGCGTTCGCCAATTAGAAAAACTTCGTTTAGAACGGGCCGCCAGACGAGAACGTCAAGGTAATGTTAAACTGTCACTAGATGCTAGCGAACGCTCAGGCAAGCTGGTCGCTGAGCTTGATAACGTGACTAAAGCCTATGGCAACCGAACCCTCATCAAAGGCTTCACCACACGTATCATGCGTGGCGATCGAATCGGTTTACTTGGCCCTAACGGCATCGGCAAAACTACGCTCCTAAAACTCATATTAGGTGAAGAAGAGGCGGATTCAGGCACAATTCAACGTGGCACGAATATGAATGTCGCCTACTTCGACCAAATGCGTGAACAATTAGATGAGGAAGCCACGCTAGCAGACACCATCAGCCCCGGTTCAGACTTTGTGGAAATCGGCAACGAACGCAAGCACGTCATCAGCTATTTAGAAGACTTCTTATTTCCGCCGCAACGTTCACGCTCGCCTGTGAAATCGCTTTCTGGTGGCGAACGTAATCGCTTGTTACTTGCGCGCTTATTTGCTCGCCCCTCAAATGTCTTGGTGTTAGATGAGCCCACCAACGACTTAGATATCGATACATTGGAATTATTAGAGAGCTTATTGCAAGACTTTCCTGGGACCCTATTCTTAGTAAGCCATGACCGCGCATTTTTAGAGAATACGGTCACACAAGTCATTGCATTTGAAGGCAACGGGCAACTCACTGAGTTTGGTGGAGGCTACGATGACTGGCTGCGCTTCACTGAGCAACGGGCAAGCGCCATTAGTAGTGCGCCAAAAGCGAAGACCAGCGAGCAAAAACCTGCTGCAGCTGACACAAAGCCAGCTAAAGAAAAATTAAGCTACAAAGAGCAACTTGAGCTTGCAGAACTGCCGGCAAAAATCGAAAAAATCGAAACTGAAATTGTCGCAATGAATACGACATTAGCTGATCCTGAAATCTACAAAATAGACTTAAAAAAAGCCACCGCCCTTCAAATTAAGCTGACTGAGCTTGATGAATATCTGTTAAACACAACTGCAAGATGGGAAGATCTCGAAAGCAAAAACGCGCGGTAGCCTAGTTATCTTAACAATCTATCTAAGGGAATTAAATTGATATTTATTTAATAAAATCAATGTATTTGATACGATATGAGAGGATAAGATACTAGAATTTGGTGCCCCCGACACGAATCGAACGTGTGACCCTCCCCTTAGGAGGGGGATGCTCTATCCACTGAGCTACGGGGGCAAATAAAGAATAGCGACTCAAGAAAAGTGCGTTTTTTTCTCACAAACTAGAGGATCTATATAGGCAAGAATAATGCAGATGCTAAGCCTTGGGTAAACCTTGTTAAACCACGCTGTGCTTTTTCTGATAGGGTTAATGCATACAAATCAGTTCGACCGACCATGCGCCCTATTTCGCGTTCAAAGCTTAAATTTTGCTCTTTACCGTTCATTTCATTGGTCTGTAAATAAAGCTTACCCGACTCATCGCACGTGTTAGAAAGTTTCCAAGCGGCTATTTCAATATTACGTGCGCTATTGTAGACACTTTGCGGATCTACGCTATCAGTTAGATAAAACTCTGTTTTGCTACCTCGGGCTTTAATCATCATGGTTTGCAAACCAACAATCAATGGCAAAACTCGGTCGCCTTTGTATTCAGGCTTAAATGCCAGGTAAATAGCATCAATATCCTTAATGCCGTTTAGCATTTCAAAATTCCATTGATGATTACCCTCAAACACCCACCCGACCATCTCGTCTAAAGTGCCAGACGTACTCTTTTTCAATTCGGCAGGATTGCGTTTATACAATTTAGTCATTAACACACGCAAGCTTTGCGTGTTTTCTCGCATTTCAACGTCAGCAAGACGGTCTACATCATTCTTCATCAAATGACCTAGCGAGCTACCGTCACGCTGATCTGGCAATCGTTTGCCACTAACAGGGGCAACTTGTGATGCGCATGCCGTTAACAACATGCTCAGAAGAATCGTTGATGAAACTTTAGCGATATAAGTATTAATGGCAGTTGGCATTGTGTTTGAGGTTTTCTAAACTTTTGTCATGCATAGCGCTATCAGACAAGCATTAAATGTGCTTATAATAGCCTTTAATCATCGAATAAATGAAGAGGTTTTGCTTGAAAGTTTTTGGTCACATTTTATTTGCGCTCTCCTTAATGACCTTTTCCATTACCAGCCATGCTGGGAGCAAGGTCGGCTATGTTCAAATGAAGGAGATTATGCAATCCCAACAATCGATTGATGTCGGCAAAAAACTCATGACAGAGTTCAAGCCACGCAATGCTGAGCTTGAAAAATTCCGCAAACAAATTCAAGAAAAAGAAACTGCTCTTGATAAAGAAACGACAACAATGTCTCAAAAAGACTTCGCGGCAAAGCGTCAAGAAATAGATTATCTTAAAATTGATTTTGACCGTAAAAAAATTCGTCAGCACGAAGATTTTCTTCTACGTAAACAAGAAGAACTTAACAACTTCCAAAATAATGTTAATGCTGCGGTAACGACCTTAGGGCAAAGTGAAGGCTACGATTTGATTCTATACAACACAGGTGGTTATATTGGCCCGAAAGTTGATGTGACAGACAAGGTATTAAAGTTACTTAAATAAAAAATTAGCATTGCTATCATTCAATAGCGGATTAGTTTTTTAGAAGTTGATTCTCATTTAGTCTAGGTAATACCCAATATCTCCAAACTCCCAATGCTGTCAGACCAGCAATCAAAACACCCCCCATTACATCCAAAGGAAAATGCTTGGCTAGCATCACCCGCAAAGCACCATTAAAAACGGCAAGAAGTATCACCAATACACGCATCCAAACCTTAGGTAAGCAGATCGCCAAAAATAAGCAACTAGTTAGATAATCGCATGTATGTCCAGATGGGAAACTATTGTAAGCCGAGGATAGTGAGGGTCCTGCCCAAGCATCTAATACGCCATTGGTGGCCTGGACGAGATGATCTGGGCGGGCATGCCCAAGCATTACTTTAAGTACGCGTACAATAAAAATAGAACCTATCGCTTGCGCAAGTAAATAGCCCCATCCGATGATGCGCAATTGTTTATCTTGACTTTTGTAACCCCAAATCAACATCCCAATAAAAAAAGCGTAAAATCCATACATCATATTGTCGCTTATCCATTTAAAGACTTCGCGATGCGAAGACATCCAAGACTGATTAACAAGCATTTTAACGTGCGCTATATCGCCAAAAAAAACGGTCCAAACCAACATAGCCGCGAGGTAACACAACCATAGTAGGCGCGTGTTTTTTAAACGGTCTTCAAAGTTTACATTTTGCCAAAACATAGTATTCCTTAAGCTCTACAGTAAATGGCAACATCACGTCGCATCGTTGTGAAATATTTGTATTGCCAAACGCCACAGGTATATCATCAGTTTTTATAATCATAATTGCATCATGATGTTGGCTTGCCCAAGCATGTGTTTTGGTAACGTCCAGCTCCACAAAAGTGCGCTTGGCGTAATAATTCAAAATACCTCTTGTCACATTTATCACCGCAACATCTTGCGCAGGGGTAGCGAGTGAATTGACGGTATTAGCGAGTTGGCGTGCTGAAAAAAGCGGGTTAAGCAAAGCGACCATCCCACCGAATACCAAACATGAAAATACAATCGTGCAGCCGATAGTAGCAAACAGCCATCGATAGAAACGCAAACGAGTAGCATAAATTTGAACGCATGCTATCGCTCCAACACCAATACTCAGGCCAATCCCTTTATGAGCATTCGCGCCCAAGTAACGTGTAGAGGCCATGTATAACAACGCGGCCAATCCAACACTATAAATCACTGGCGGCCACGCTAACCAGGCGCTGATTTTTTGTTGCGGGAAATATTTGCTTAATGCATAAGCCCCGCCAAGACACAAGGCGGGCATTAATGGCTGTAAGTAAATAAACAGCTTGCCTGAAACCAAAGAAATAGCAATGAGCGGCACTAAGGCAAATAGCCAAATCGAGCGAAAAAATGGTTCTGGTTCAGACCACAGTTGTTTAAATCCACTAAAAATAGGCACTGCCCAAGGCATAACAAGTAGAGGTAATAACACCCCATAAAAATAAATCGGCTGCTTATGACTCCAAGAATTGATGGTGCGACCAACCAATTGTTGGTGCCAAATTTGCGCCAAATAATCGCCACTCCCTGATTGGAAGACAACAATTATCCAAGCTAAAACCATGGCCACCATAGCCAATACTCCATACCAAGGACGTAGGCGTAAAATTCCCTTAGCTGAATGTGTTTGTATCTGCCAAAGAATGCCGGGTAACAAAGTAAATAACAGGGCAATGGGGCCTTTGATCGCGACAGAAAGTGTGCAAATTGCCCAATAATAAACAAGATGCTGACGGTTTTCTGAACGGTCAAATTCAAGTAGATAAAACCAAGCCCAAACTGTACTTGCGGTTAGTAACATATCCATGCGAGCAATTTGGCCCACAATTAAAGTGAGCAAGCTTGACCCAAATAATAAGCAAGCTAAAAAACCACCATTCTTACCCAATAAGCGATTACCCAATTGATACAAACCCAAACCTGCAATCAAAGTGCTGATGAACGTAAGTAATCTAAAAGCAAATTCTCCTTGTCCCACGAACTTACCAATTAAGGCAACCAACCAAAAGTATAAGGCCGGCTTATCTGGATAAGTGTAGCCGTTAAGATGCATCACCAACCAATTTCCCGAGTGAAGCATTTCACGAACAACCTCGCCATAGCGCATTTCATCTTGCACCCACAAATCGCGTGGAATGAGTAAATTGATGCCGTAAGCCCCGATAAAGCTCAATAACAATAGGTGCCATGGCTTGAATGCTTGCTGAGAGGAAATCTTAGAAATATAACTGAGTAACGCGGAACGGAATTGGGTATACATTTGAGTCATCAAAGTTAAGCAAGTGGTTGCGCAAGGCACGCAACAACTTTCTTATGTGTAATGTAACATACACATCATACATGGCTTATATTAAGGTGCAAACATCCAAAAAGGGTATTACCGTCAAGACAATATTCGCTAAAGTTTTTGTGCAACGACTGTGCAAAGAAAAATAAGTTAATATTTTAATTTAATAAAATTATGTAACTTATTGATACGTAATGGTGCCCGGGGCCGGAATCGAACCGGCACGCCCAGAAGGCGAGAGATTTTAAG
>JGI25917J50250_1000001_pt1 | contig 100466 bp, 97 predicted proteins | sample LauGreSBDMM110SN_4_FD_50250 | JGI IMG/M metagenome (IMG submission 50250) | reverse complement strand
GACCACCTTGTTGGTTTTGGTTGTTTTTGTTGTATTCAGATGATTGCATTGGACCTTGACTTGGCATTTTTTATATATTATACCTACATTTTATTTTTTTTATTTATTTATTTATTTTGGAACGGATTTTATTTTCTTCCTGTTATCTCTCTTAATGGAATCATAGCAGCATCATTATCATATTTTTTATTTATTTTGAGATTAGTTTTATTAGTTGATTCATAATCATAATCAGATCTATATCCATAACCATATTCATATGTACTTTCATAATTGTATGCCTTTTTTGGAATATTATTCTCATTTTTACCATCAAATTGGTAAATATCAATTATTTTTTTAACGATTGGATTTCTCTCTATATCTGATTTCCCTAAATAAATCACCTCGATGTTTTTGTTATCCGAATCGTTTTTTTGTGCGTTTATATCATACTTTTTATAAAGTTCAAATCGATCTACAAAATCAGATAAACCACTATTATTACCTTTATCTGTTTGCTTTAAATCTCCAGTAATGACCATTTTACTATTCACACCTATTCTAGTTGTTAACATCATCATTTGGTTTGGAGAACTATTTTGCATCTCATCTGCTATTATAAATGCATTTTTAAACGTTCTACCTCTCATATATGCTAAAGGTGAAATTTCTATAACATTATTTAATATCATTACATCTATTTCTCTCTGTGAAAACACTTCTAAAAATATATCAAAAATAGGACGTGTCCATGGATCCATTTTTTTATTAATATTTCCCGGTAAAAAACCTAAATCTTCTTCTACTGTAACGAGCGGTCGTGTTATTATTATTTTATCAATTGTTCCAAATTTTAACTGCTTAATTGCCTCTGAACACGCAAATAAAGTTTTACCAGTACCAGCAGGACCTAACGCTATAATTATCGTATTGTTTTCATTCGATAATTGATCCACATATTTAATCTGATTTTCCGTTTTTGGATAGTATATTGGAATATATTTTCTATCATTCATATTCGTTTTTTTCATACTAATAAACCGTGTTGGATTGGTATGTGATATTAACCCATTTCTGTTGTTAAATAAATGGGTTCTAACAGGAGTATACAGAATCATCAAAGACAAACATTTCCACCACTTTAACATTTATTATATTTATAAGATGTTATATTTCTAAATAAGTATTAACATAAAAGATATAGTGGTAAACTTATACATGTTGAATTAGAAAATAACGCCTAAATTTTTTCTTTTTGTCAATCGTATATCCATCTGATTTTCGGATTGGTGTCATTTTATATTTATATACATGCAATATTTGTCTTACTAAATTTAATAAAGGCCATCGTTGCTTTTCCTCTGCATCATTATGTAGTGCGGTAAGAAACGTTGAATTCATATTCTGTTTTAATTCATTTATAAAGGGTTTTATTTCTTCGTACTTGGTGTCATCTAATAAAACTTCTCTCGGAATAAGGGATTCATTTAAATTATCTGGATCTAACCCTAACGCATCTTTTAATATCTTTTTACTAATTTCATCCATGTCAAATTCTGCGATATTCACAATGTATGAAAAAAATATATATTATAACTTATAGGATAAAACGCACATGTATAGTAACATTAAAAACATCGGCTTAGTGGAGTTATTTAATGTTTTTGTTATCATAAATGTCGAATAGTTTAATTTGCGTACTTTTAATAAATCGAAAAAAATAGGAAAATATAATAAAACTGGTATTATACCATATTGAATGTTATTATATATATAAGCCAATGATAATGAATTCGACATTGTATTACAAAATAAAATACTGTGCACTATAAAGAGAGAAACTGATCTACTTAAAATTACAGGAAGAGTTTTTATTCCACTTCGTTTGTCTCCTTCAAAATCTGATATATCCATCATTAATTCATTGTTTATTGATCCCCAAAATATATAATTCATTGTTATACTCAAAATATCATAATGCTTATCATTTATCAACAAATTATGCTGAGATACACATAACCCGGAATACAATAACGAAAATGAAACTATTAATGCGCAGTTTAAATTTTTAACAAATGTTAATTTTTTTAAAATAGGCGTATATAATACTATGTCAAATAGTATCAAATCTGTTATAAATTGAATATTGCCTGGTAAATATCTATTAGTTAAATACTTTATTATTACTAATAACAACCCTGATAAGGTTATCGCTTCTATTTTTGAAATTTCACCTGTTATTAACGGTCTAGATGGATTATTCAATTTATCGACTTCTATATCAAATAAATCATTTAAAATCATACTCAAAGACATTACCAATACAGCATTTATATTTGACGCTATGAATGGTATTGAATGAATTAAACTTGATATAGATGGATTCATAATCCACCCTCCTGAAAATGATAATAAAAGTGTAGGTATTATATTACCGCTTCGTGTTAATTTTGATATATTTCGTAGTTTTTTTATTATTATATTATCATGATGTGGTTTTGGGTTTGATAACAAATGCATGTTTTTTTGTTTGTTATATAATTGTTTTGGTTGCAATATAAATCCATTCATAGATGGAATACTAATAAAAAAAAATAATGGATATAGCATATACAAAATTCGCATTTTTATTGAATATATTTATATCCACTAAAATATCTTTATACAGTTTATACACCTTTTCTCATTTCAAATGCCGAATTTTTCTAAAAATAGATTTAACGTCATTGGATGCCAATTTAAATAAATTCCTTCACTATATGTGTTACTACATTCAGTATAATATTGAAAACGCAATTCATTTTTNTTATTCAACTCAGTATAGAATAAATATGCTTCCCTCATTTGTTGATGACTCATTATTTCATGATATTTTTCTTCAAATAATATATTCGCAAAATCATCATCATTAAAATTATATATTCTTATTCCAAACATACTACCATTATCATAAATTCCCATATTTAATATATTATTACTCAAGTAAATTTTAAGTTGTTTAATAAAATTAAAACGCCCATTAAATACAATTATCTAATTCATCAATACTGATTCCCATATCTAGATATTTTTGAATTCTTGAAGGATGCATTGTTTTTTGTATCAATTCCTCACTATAAATAAGACAACGTTGTTTTAATGCTTCACAATCTAATACATCAAAGATTGCTGGGTTTTTTGAAAAGTTCTCCCAATAAATTTTATCTGGGTTTGCTTCCAACAAATGAATTGCATTTGGGTTTCTTGATAAACTAGGCCAATCAATTTTGTCTGGGTTTGCTTCTAATATGGGAATAGCATTTGGATTGCTTGATAAACAACGCCAGTCAATTTTGTCTGGGTTTGCTTCTAATATAGGAATCGCATTTGGATTATTTGATAAAACTAGCCAACAAAATCTATCTAATTTGTGTTGATTTTTTTCCAACAAATGAATCGCATTTGGGTTTTTTGATAAATAAAACCAATCAATTTTATCTTGGTTTGCTTCCAACAAATGAATCGCATTTCGATTGCTTGATAAAATAGCCCAATTAATTATATATGAATTTTTTTCCAAAAATTCAATAGCACCTGTATTTGCTGATATAAATTCCCTACAAAAATTTTTATGAAAATTTTTTTCCAATAAATGTACAGCATTCGGATTATCTATTAAATCAGGCCAACCAATTTTATCTTGATTTGCTTCTAATATAGGAATAGAATTTGGATTATGTGATAACATGGGCCAACGAATTTTATCTATGTTTGCTTCTAATAAGGGAATAGCATTTGGATTTTCAGATAAATAGTTCCAATTAATTTTATCTGGATTTTCTTTTAACAAATCAATCGCATTTGGGTTTCTGGATAAATTGTCCCAATTAAGATTTTCAATATTAATCCAGCGTTTTAGTATATACATTGTAAGTTGGTTGTAAGTTGGTTGTATTTTGATTTGCTATAAATATTTATAATAATAATTCAATTTTTATTATAAATGAGACAAAGGTGCAATAAAATATCTAAAACATGTGTTCTTCTTCGTAAAATAATTTATAATTATTTCTGTAATGGTTTGAAAAAATATCATAAACTATACTGAATTTACCATGCATTCCTTCATAACTGGATTTATCAATATAATCTACTATTTTTTTGTCTTGTTTTAAAGTTGTAAACATTGTATTATATGTAAATCTATCGCCCACTAAATTTACCAAATACTCGAATGGATACAAGAGATTTAAATAATTGTCTTCTTTGTTATTATAACTCCAGTAATTTCTATAAGCTTTTACAAAAAGCGTTGTTTTAAATGTTGATACTGGTAACGCGTGGGTTACAATTGTTGATGTATATCCGCCAAATTTAACGCGTGCTACTGTTGAATGAGGTAATACATATTCATTTTCAACCGTAATATTATCTATTTTATATACTTTATTTACTAGTGATTTCTCTCCAGCAATATATTCATATATTATTTTGTANTGATTCTCTGTATCGTTTAACTTGATTACATTTGANTTTTTNATAGGATTTGGATGTTTTTTATTTCCAAATGTATGAACAAACCCTATGTGACATATATCCAAACTATTTACTGTTACNAATTTGGCATAATGTTCAAAATCTTCTGAAAGCATAACAGCACGTTGTTCACTCGAATAATATTCTGGTTCTACAAAAATAGAGGATTCATCTAATGTATCCTTCATTGTAGAATTTAATACCGGAATAGTATTCAAATAAACCATATCACCTTTTTCTACTACTTTATAACAATCTATATTGTGTAATTTTGATTCGACACATTTCATTTTTGGAATATCAAGTAGTTCACCATTTTCACCATTAAAAACATATCCGTGATATGGACACGTAATTGTATTTTTACATGATTCGCCTTGCATAAAAGATGATCCTTGGTGACTACACGAATCTCTTAATCCAAAATACTCTTTTTTATCTCTCCAAACAATATAATTAACGTCTTTTATTGTTACTCGTTTTTGTTTTCTTCCAAAATCTTTCGCGAATCCGATTGGATACCATGTTAATTGGCCTTTGTCATTTGGTGACTCTAATCTAGGATGTAAACCAAAACGATGAAACTTTGGTGTTGGTTTAATATAGCTATTTTTTATGTTTTCTATATTTTCTATATTATCCGATAAACGCAAAATAGTTTTTCTTGTGTATGCCAAGTTTTTTACAAAAAAACTACTTGTATTTGTTAAGAATACAAAGAAAAATAAATGTATTATATTTTGATACATTGGATCCTTATAGTATAATTAAACAATATATTTATATAATAATTTAAATATATATTGTTTAATTATTAGTATAAATGCAAAAAAATCTACACCTAATATGCATGATATTTTTTTCACAATTCAACACTTTATTTGGATTTAATAATATTATTAAAAACACTATTTCATATGGCGTGTCATATAGTGGTCCAAATACTAGAACCATTTTTATGGTAAACGACAATGTCGAATTTATAACCAAGTACAAGTACTATTTTAAAAAGGACAATTACAACAATATTATCAATGATATAATCGATCATAAAGTATCAAAAATATACGTTGATAAAAAAATGAATGAAATTGTTACAGTTGACAATGAAATTGGTGGTGATATAGAAGACGATGTTGTATCTCAAGAGAATCCAGAAACCTTTTATGATTATATTCATTATCACATTGCTAGTGTAAATCCTGTATTAATTCCAAATGTAATAGAAAAATCATCAGAAACACGTACTCCTATAATTATAACCGATTTACGTCCTGGATTCATTGTAAATACTGAAAATGGCTTTAATTTTATTTCAAATTCAGTCTCTTTTATTATTCCCCTTTTATTGATATCATCAGTATTGTCATTTATTAGAAGAAGTATCAATTCAAATAATAATATGATGAACGGTCCGGGTTTTAAACCAAATATTCAATCTGGAACCGCTCAAAGAAATCAAGGGTTTTTCAACTCTTTTATGCCACCTATGCCACAAGATAAAGAAAGTGATTTAATGCAAAAATCCAATATTACGTTGGCGAATTGGGCTGGTAGTCCAGAAGTTATAGAAGAATGTGTTGAAGTTATTTCTTACATTCAAAATAAAGAATTATTTAACAAAATGGGAGCAGAAATGCCCAAGGGTATCCTATTAGAAGGACCTCCAGGAACTGGTAAAACTTTATTAGCCAAAGCAATTGCAGGAGAAACAAATTCTACTTTTATTGCTATATCTGGATCAGAATTTGTAGAATTATTTGTTGGAATGGGTGCATCTAGAGTACGTGATTTATTTCAAAATGCACGTAATAATAACCCATGTATTATTTTTATTGATGAAATTGACGCTGTTGCCAGACAGAGAGGCGCTGGTATTAATATGGCGAATGATGAGAGAGAGCAAACATTAAACCAGTTATTGTATGAAATGGACGGATTTAACAGCAATGAGAATATTGTCGTAATTGCAGCAACCAATAGAAGAGATGTATTGGATCAAGCAATTTTAAGACCAGGAAGATTTGATAGAATCATTCGCGTTTCACTTCCAGATAAAGATTCTAGAGAGAAAATTGTTGAATATTATTTGAACAATAAAAACATTGAACATAGTTTTGATATATCAGGTATTGCTGAAATGACAGAAGGGTTTTCAGGTGCACAGATAAAGAATTTAATTAATGAAGCGATTATTTTATCAGCAAGAAATAAATTTACAAAATTACAAGAAGAATATATATTTGAAGCATTTGAAAAATCGATTGTTGGATTAATTAGAAAAAATGCTACGGTTGATTTTACTACGCAAAAAAGAGTAGCCATTCATGAGAGTGGACATTCTATTTTAACGTTATTGTACAATGAAACATTTGATTTCAAAAAAGCATCTATCCAACCTACATACAATGGTGCTGGAGGATATACTTTGTTTAATGAAAAATCTGAAATTAGAAACAGTGGATTATATACAAAAGATGTGTTGAAAAAACGATTGGTTGTCAGTATGGGAGGCAAAGCAGCAGAAGCAATATTTTATGGAAATGACTACATTTCATTGGGTGCCGTTGAGGATCTAAGACAAGCTAACAAACTAGCAAAAAGAATGATTGGAAATTTTGGTATGGGAACACAATTGGAAGTATTTTTTAATGAGGATGTTAGTGATGATTCGAATCCATTTTTAGGAAGAAGTTTATCTATGGGGGATAAATATTCAGATCATACAAAATTTATGATGGACAAAGAATCGCTGGAACTAGTTCAAAATGCGTATTATACAGCAGTTGATTTATTGGAAAAAAATTATGGTAAATTAATACATTTTTCTGAACTTTTGTTGAATAATACTGTTATTTACAGAAAGGACATTGATTATTTATAGAATGATGTGGTGTGTTGTCTGGTATATATAATATGGGTCTATTATATGCCGTATTCTGGTATCGTATAAACATCACCATTTTTTTTATATTTCGCTATTACTTTCGGATTGCATGTATTTGAAGCAATGTCTTCGGTTCTATATACATTTTCATTATCATCTATAAAATAAATAATCCCTTGAATCTCTTGTGCCCAAACTTCCACTTTATTTGTTGTTGGTACATTTTCTTCTGATTGAGAAACAATTCCATGAGGAGTTCCTTTTATATGAGTACCACAATATTCAAACCCTGATTTCTTTTTCCTTGTACATTGTTCATCACTTGCTCTCTTTGCACAACAGCGATCGAATAAAGGTACCATATTTTTAACACGTTTTCTTTTTGAAAAATCTTCTTTTGTTATATTTAATCGTTCATACTCGTAAATATATTGAATTATACTATTTTTATCTTTTTCTGCATCCGTAAAATGAATAGAATCGATTTTATCTCGAAGATTCTGTTTAAAATCAGTAATGTAAGTTTCTAGTTTTTTATTAATGCGCTTTTCCATGATTGTGTATTTGTAGTGCTAATAGTGTATTTATGTTTTTCATGTATAAAATATAAAATCTATTTCAATTTTATATTTTATTTTGAAACGTTGTATATTTTCAACATCTTTGTTTACATAATTTTTATCTTAACATTTCTTCACTTGATGTAGAAGTATTTGACGATTCTTCATTTGATTCGGATATTGATAATTCTGATAATATTTCTTCGTCATTTTGAACAACTGTATCTTCTTCAATGACCAGTTCTTCATTGACAACTACTTCTTCTTCAATGACCTGTTCTTCATTAACCACAACTTCTTCAGTAACAACTTCTTCTTCAATTACAGGTTCTTCATTAACAACAACTTCTTCAGTAACAACTACCTCATTATTAACACATGGATCTTCTAGTAATACTTCAGCAACAATAGGTTCTTCATGAAAATCAGTTTCTTCTATTGATTTGATACTTGTTTCATCTGCAATTTCTTCAACAATAACTGTTAATTTCAAGTTGTTTATAGTTTTTTTTATAGTTGTTATTTCTTCTGATAATAAATTATTATTTTCTTTATAATCTATTATTGCTTCTTTCATTAATTGTTCTATTATTGTATCTTTATTTTGATCTATTGGTTCTTCAATAACAGCTTCTTCAACAAGTTCTTCTACAACAACTGGTTCCTCAACAACTGGTTCTTCNNCAACAACTTCTTCTTCGATAACTAGTTCCTCAACAACTTCTTCTTCGATAACTAGTTCCTCAACAACTTCTTCTTCGATAACTAGTTCCTCAACAACTGCTTCTTCAATAACTGGTTCCTCAACAACTGCTTCTTCAATAACAGCTTCTTCAACAAGTGCTTCTTCAACAAGTGCTTCTTCAACCACTGATTCCTCAACAATAACTGCTTCTTCAATAACAGCTTCTTCGATAACAACAGGTTCTTCAACAACTGCTTCTTCGATAACAGGTTCTTCAACCACAACAGTTTCTTCGATAACAACAGGTTCTTCAACAACTGCTTCTTCGATAACAGGTTCTTCAACAACTGCTTCTTCGATAACAGGTTCTTCAATAACAGGTTCTTCGATAACAACAGGTTCTTCAATAACAGGTTCTTCGATAACAACAGGTTCTTCAACAACTGCTTCTTCGATAACAACAGGTTCTTCAACAACAGCTTCTTCGATAACAACAGGTTCTTCTTCAACCACTGATTCCTCAGCAACAACTGGTTCCTCAACAACAACTGGTTCTTCAACAACAACTGGTTCTTCAACAACAACTGGTTCCTCAACAACTACCTTCTCTCCAACAACAACTGGTTCCTCAACAACTACCTTCTCTTCAATAACAACTGGTTCTTCAACAACAACTGGTTCCTCAACAACTACCTTCTCTTCAATAACAACTGGTTCTTCCACGATAACTCTCTCAACAACTGGATCGTTTGTAGCATCTGGATGTATATCTCTGTTTAATTCTGTAATCATCAAATTCAACTTTTCCGAAAAAGTATTTAGGTACTTGGAATGAATTTTATGAAAAAAATCAATATAATCCAAAAACAAACTCAGTTTTTCACGTATAATAGTTATCTCATAATTGTAGGTATTTACAAAATTATCTAAATTAAACCCAATATTCTTCTTTTGGATGTGCGATTTTAAAACTGTTTCTTTGTTTGTAATAAATATGTCAAATCCAGTCAATACTAATATTATTTGTTCATGAATATCTGATATAATCTGTATGTCATATTGTTTATAAGGTTCTAAATCTTTATAAACTGGAAATCTATTAATTGTTTTTGTCATATCCAACAATTTAGGCTCTTTAATATTTTTATTCAAATATTCAATAATTATTTTGTATAATTTAAAATATTCGCAATAAATTCGATTGTTTATTATCATAAAAAATTTGTTCAATTCCTCATATTCCATATCCAATAATTTGGATTGAAAATTAAAAGTGTCTAAACCAAAAACTAATAAAGTAGAATTATTATTCTTAACATATTCTGTATAATTGTTTTTTAATAATTGTATTTTTACTTGTTGATGTGCAAATGTATTTAACAAATCTTTACGATTATTCAATATAGTAGAAAATGTATTTTTTAATGTGTGTAGGCGTGAATCTGCGTCCATTTATAAATATTAATATAATTTTTAACAAAAAAATATTAATTGAGACTTTTTTTAAAAAATTTAAACGTAAAAAATTTGAAAAAAAAAATATATACTCATAGTTTATTATACGATTATGAACAATAATAATGAAGATCTCACTACAACACTTACCAACGCAAATGATAAACAACATTTCTCTTGGACTCCTGAACATGAAGCCATTTTAATAGAGTGGGCTGATAAAGCAATGTGTAATAGGTGGTTACACGCAAAATCAAACGCGTTATATTCCTATTTAAATGCATGGTATACTATTCCTGTCATTGTTATTTCTACTGTAACCGGAACTGCTAATTTTGCACAAGAACGTGTTCCTGTAGATTATCAAAATTATTTTGCAATGATTGTTGGTGGATTCAATATTTTAGCAGGAATTATAACTACTATTCAACAATTCTTAAAGATAACACAATTAAATGAAGCTCATAGAGTAAGTGCAATTGCATGGGATAAATTTTACCGCAATATTAAGATTGAATTAGCTAAACACCCAGATGAAAGAATGGAAGTAGCACAAATGTTAAAAATGAATAAAGAGGAATTTGATCGTCTTATGGAAACCAGTCCTAATATACCTGAAAAAATTATAGCATCTTTCAAATATTCTTTTAAAAATAGTGATGAAATCAAAAATATTGCTAAACCTGAAATATGTGATGTATTAATTGCTACTGAAAAATTTAGAAACAAATGGAATAGTGATGAAAATATTATTAAATATGTAAAACAAAATGAAATAAAACAAAAACTCAAAGAAAATATTATGAAAACAGAAGAAGAGAAACATGTATTGTTGGTTCAAAATTTCAAACAAACTTTTTTTGATATCAATAATCGTTTTCCTATTGATTCAGAAATAATCGATAACCTGAAAGATAAACTAGAGGTTGAAGTTTTACAAAAAATTATTAGCGAAATTCGTGGTACTATTTCTATTGACGACTTTTATACTGATTATGAACAAGAACAAAACAACATTGTTTAATTTTATCAGCTATTTTTACCTAACATTATATATGTAAGTACTATGAAAACATAAAATATCAAATAAATAACATATAAATTAGCGGGTACATTGTAAAATGTCATTATTTGAATTACACAATAAAACAAGACAAATGTAGCACCTATTAGTGTTATTGTATCCATGAATATGTAGTATTATATTTTTATTTTATATATATAATTATGTTAGAAAGAAAATCATAATTATATACTTTTTTGTTTATTTTGTTTATTTTGTTTATTTATTTTTATATATGGTTTTATAGGTTTTTATAGGTTTTTATAAAATATAATAGTCTTTATCCTCTACCCATTCATCATTTAATAATTTCGATGATAAATGATGATATGAAAGCGAGTGTTGCTGATTATAATCTTTTACAACCCACAGCGGTGTTCCTTTTATAAATTTACCATTATCTAATAGTAATTTACCGATATAAACACTGTCATAATTATCACTCCATAAACCATCATGGTCAGATATTCTATTTATTTGAACATTTTCATTATCAATAGATGATAAAATAGAACTATGAAAAGAATTATCTACATCATCTTCTGGATAATTTGTTGGTACTTTATTCACGCCTAAAAATATAACAGATCTTATAATACCGATTTTTTTATCCATTTTCATTTTATCTAATATAAAGCTTAATATATTCGATGACGAAATTGAATTTGTTGTTGTTGTTGTTGTTGTTGTTGTTGTTGTTGTTGTTGTTGTTGTTGTTTCTGTCAATGATTCTGTATTCAATTCCACATTTGGACTATTGTTACATTTGTTATTATAACTATCTATACCCATTTTAACAGCGTTTTTGTAATTCGTAAAATAATAAAATGGACCCATTACTTCATCATGATTTCTTTTTGGAATGCCAAAAATATATTTAAAATATAACATTGATTCATTTACACCATGATAAACCACTGTAGGAGTTTCATATATAATATTACTATCTCTATTGTTATCCTTAAACAAAAACATAAATTGCATATTTCTCAAAAAGAAATTAGTTACTAGATCATCTATCGGAAAATTACATACTAATCGAGTATTTACAATTTCATCTATTACTGTTTTCCATAGAATATCATTTCTATTTATTTCACCTCTACCGATATCATTTTCATGTGAAGTTTGTGTTTCGTTTTTATATTCGTAAAATAAATATATATCATTCAAACCGGTTACTTCTTCTAATAAATAACCTTTGAATGTTATACTGGACGTATCTAGCAATAACATTTTCTGAATCTTACTTGATTCATTTAAAATATCATTACTAATATCTCTATAATAAAAAAAACTTGGAAAACATAATATATCTGGATATATATCATTTTGGTTACTTTTAATCAAAAAAAACTCTAGAAATGGGTTTTTTGCACTCGTGTTTACACTATACATACATATATGTATTCTAGCATTGTCTATGCAATTGTATACACTAGTTATATCATCGTTTAAACATTCAATTGCTTGATAGTAATATGATTTATTATCATGTGGGTCTATTTGTTCTATATTGTCGTGTCTATCTGCAAAAGAAGACTCCAATAAATTATTCATATCTGATACATTTTGCGTGTAATTCATTGCTTCAACATATGATGCACCATTTTCACTATTAATTTTTAAATCATTGTTTTTGTTTGACGGTAACATTTTATAATATATAATCTCTGAATTATATTTATATCAATTACATAAATATAATTTATATTTTGTTGTTACTAGGGGGAGGCTAGTTTCTTACCCTTATTTTATTATTTTTCTTCTTATCGATTCTTTCACTTGTTCTTCACGGCTATTCAATATATGCTTTGTTAATTCCTCTGCTGTATTAGGTTGATTTACATAATAACTTTGTAACGCAGTAAGTAGCGTTTTTCCTGTAAGAGTCTTTTTGACCTTGTTCTTTTTATACACCAACGATCCACCATTAATATCAAAACAATCTATTTCGTTCTTTTTCATAACATTCATTAAACCGTCTGTTATTTGTTTTTTCTTATTAGTCTTATCTTTAATCTCTGATTTCAATTTTGCAATTTCATTATCTATTTTTATCCATTCCTTAATATTTTCGATTAATTCTTCTTTTGTTTCCATTTGTTTGTGTCTACGTGTATATATGTATATGTATACAAATAATATATTTATATATTGTTTACATTTTATTTATATTTTTAGTTTTGTATCGTTTTCATGTAATTTTGCACAAATTTTGAGGAAATTTTTTTGTATTTATTATCATGAAGTTGAGTTTTTGATGTATCTTGTGCTTTTACTTCCACTGCTACTTGTGCTACTGGTACTACTACTGGTACTACTACTGGTACTTCTTCTGTTATTTTTAACAAATCAGTTTTAATTTGCAAATTATAATGTCTTTTACATTTTCCGTTATTATAAGGCTTCTGTGAACACTGTAACCCTTTATTTTTACCAGATCCTAAAATAACATTGCATAAATTCATATCGATAACTAAATTTTCCGCATGAATTTCTTGGTTCTGTTGTTTTTGCTGTTGTTTTTGTTTTTTTATTATCAACTTTTTTTCATAATTTTTATTCTTATAATACAATGATTTTGCTTTTATCTTATGAAAACTACAATAACATTTTTCGTCTTCTTTTAATACTGATACTATATTAGAACATATAACAGTTGGTTCATGTTCATAGAATAATTTTACTTTTAGACTACTATACCATTCTTTTGATTTTATCATATTTCTTAATTCTTCATAATAACAATTTCCTACAAATGTACCGACTCTCTTAAAATAATTTATTCCTGATATTTTTGGTAAACCCATAAATTCATAATATGGTAATAAAACTGATTGTTTATTACGACAATACGGACAACGAATTTCATTGCTCTTTAACATTTGTGTTTCTAAATATAACGTCTTTTTATGATGTAGTAAATCATTAAATAAAGGAATATAATTAAAGCTGTGATTACATAACATAGTTACATAACCTTCTTTCAATTTTTCATTTGTAATTAAACACGTTCCTATATATTCGTCCTTTTGTGTGGTATTTTTATTAGCGTTTGCATTTGTGGTTTCGTTCATGGTTTCGTTCATGGTTTCGTTCATGGTTTCGTTCATGGTTTCGTTCATGGTTTCGTTCATGGTTTCATTTGTTATTGTTATAATTTCATTTTTACTATTATTTAATTGCTTTTTTAATTCTTCATAAAAATTAATATTTCCTTCTACTTGAATCATTTTTTTCAGATACTTTAATATAGTTTTATTTTTATATTTAATATATTTATTATATTTAATAATAAATAAATTATGAAAAAAGATATATGGGGACCAGCTATATGGAAATTATTTCATGTTTTAGCATGTAAAATAAAAGAAGAGTCTTTTTCTATAATAGGTAAAGAGCTATTTTTCTATATTATTAGAATATGTAGTAATTTACCATGTCCAGATTGTGCTAGACATGCATCATTCTTCTTATCAAAAATTAATCCATCGTTAATAAGATCAAAAAAAGATCTTATTCAAACGTTGCATATTTTCCACAATTCTGTAAATAAACGAACAGATAAACCAATTCAACCTGAATCTATTTTATCACAATATGAAAATGAAAATATTATCAATGTTTATAATAATTTTATAGCAGTGTTTAATACACATAATAACAAATTATTAGCTGATAATTTACAAAGAAAATTTATTGTAAGAGATTTTAAGACGTGGTTTCTTAAAAATATACAAAGTTTCAATAGGTAATGTTTGTGGTATTTGTGGTGTTTATCACTAAGATGATGTAGTTGAACTTGACATAACTTTTCCATTTTTATAAACCGTACATTTAAATGTCTGCTTTTTAGGAACACTGCATGTCATTGCATTACTTGAAAGCATATTAAAATATAAATAATTTGTTAAATTTAATGCGGACAATATTGTTACTACTATATATCCTGCTATACTACCTCCTAAAATATTAAAAAATAATCCCATGAAATTTACTGATTTATATTTAAAACATCCCAAATTTTGTTTTATCATAATATCCAATATAGCATATAATATAAGCAATATGAGCAACCCTATATTCATTTGTGATATTTTCACATATCCTGGTGTGTATAAATAAAATATCGAATATGCTATAATAAAAATAGAAAATGTCATATTTCCGTTTACCGACCCATAATTTATTGCGGAACATAAATCAGTATTTTCATTTATTAATGTATTTTTAACATCACCGCTTCCTATAACATAATTTCGAATCATCAATACAAATAATAATGTAAATAAATAAAATAAACAATTTACATTTTGTTGCGCTATGGATATTGCACACAGTGAAATAGGAATTATCATTGGTGAAAAAAATATTAATGATAACATGAAATTTTTGAATTTCGATAAATCAAAACCACCTCCTCTTTTAGTTTGTTCGCTCATATCATGAAAAGATTGACCTGTCGACATTTTAATAGTATATTGTATAATTATATATATTATAGGATAATATAATTATATTCGTTATTTTAGTTATTTATTTGTTTTGTCTTTTGCTTTAATTTGAGAAGCACCCATATGTATTTTTATTAACCATTTGACATACAGTTTGTTGATTTACATAGGGATAATAATAGATATAATTTGATAATTTAATAGAGTACAAAAATACAATAACTATGGATCCTATTAAAGCACCAGAAAACAATTCGTATGATGATAATAAATTACTTACATTGTTTATAGTGTAACAATTGTAATATTTTTTTACAATTACATCTAGTAAAATATATGCCACTAATAAAACAATTAATATATAATTTATACTATTTTCATTACCATTATTACTTGAACTATGCGTATAATAATTTATAATCATTGGTAATAAAAAGTACATAAATGAATAACCAAATATAAATAAACTTATTGTCAAACTACCATAATATGTTTTGTAATATATTGCGGAACATATCGAATTATCCAGCGTGTTAATTTTATAATTTTTCGATGAACTATTTATAAATATACTTCTTGCAAATAACCCTATTATTAAAAATAAAACATAAAATATTAGTGCTTTGCTATTATATGAAACAATTATATATATGCTAATAAATACAAATACTATAGGTGAAAAAAAAACTGCACTTGTTATTAAATTTGTTGCATCTGTAAATTTATATGGTTCTTTGAATTTTCCAGGTTTATCCATTTATTTTTTGATGTTGATTTATTATTATAAATACATAATATAATTATTGTAAAATTATATATAATAATAAAAATATAATTACCAGAGAATTTTACGTGATAAATTATTAGCGGAATAACGATTCCTATTCCAATGTCCCTTAATACGTCCAGAACGTGTTAAATAATTCATACGACGCACTTTATCGTGATGCTTTGTAAAATCTTCATATCCCATTTGTCCAAAATTAACCCAGCGGTTATTTTTTTTATCAAATATGGAATATGTTTTTTGTGAATTGGATGCAGGGTATAATTTTGCAGTGCGTCCTAAATATTTATATGCATTGAATTGGGCGGTGCGAGGATTCGAGTATAGATGAAGACGTGAAGGCCACGTTCTCTTTTTTTGAGTTTTATTTCGCCCGGACATTTATAATAAACGAATATTTTTATTCGAAAGTACTAAAAGAATGTGAGTTATCATACGCAAAAAACAATATTAAATACTTCTTTTATATTTTCTACCATATAAAATGTTATCTCCTTTTCTAATATTCTATATTTTATGGATGGTGATTTTGTAATTGATGATTTCGATTTTTTAGGTTTATTTGATTCTTCAATTAATTCACACGATAACTGGGATATTTGTTTTTCTATAAAAGAAACAAAATCTTTCTCATTGTCCAATGGAAATAATATTGATTGAACTCCTGCTTGAATGGCCCCTGTTATTTTTGAAGTTAATCCTCCTATCGCAGTAATTTTACCATGTAATGTTATTTCACCTGTTATGGCTACATCGTGTTTTATTTTCTTATTGTTCAATAAACTATATATTACTGTAGTAATTGCACATCCGGCTGATGGACCGTCTTTTGGTGTTGCACCTTCTGGACAATGTATATGTATTCCGTATACACCCGTTGTCTGGTCATTGTATTTTTTTATAAGTTCTTTTTGAGTTTTTTGATCGATTAATTCCCATGCTAATGTTTCTGCTACACTCATGCTTTCTTTCATAACATCACCCTGCATTCCTGTCAATTTCAAATTTAAAAATGAATTTGTTGGATAATAACTACATTGTATTGGTAAAATACCACCATTACCGTAAACGTTTGCCCACATTCCATTAATATAACCTATTTCTGATTGACATTGAATTTTTAAATGATTAATCTCCATTGTATCTTTCAAAAACTTGGTTTTCACATCTTTTAATGTAACTTTGTATGGAATAGATATAGTAGGGTTTTCATTCTCGATGGTAGAGGTTGTTGATTTTAATATAATTAGATTTATTTCACTTATGATTTCAAATAATTTCTCTTTTAATTTTCTAACACCACTTTCATTTGTGTAATGTTTTATAATATAAACTATTACATCCTCGGGCATTTCTATCATGTTTTCTAGCCCCATTTTTTTGTATATTTCTGGTAGCAGATATTTTGTTGCTATTACAATCTTATCTTTTAAATACAAATTATCAAATTTTATTCGATGTATTCTATCTAATAAAACACGGTCAATCGCGTCTGGATCATTATATGAAACTATAAACAACGCTTTTGATAAATCCAAATCTATTCCATTAAAATATTTGTCCTGAAAACAATCATTTTGAGCTGGGTCTAATAAATGAGTTAATATATTGGTCATCTCTCGTCCATGTTCTGTTTTACTTATTTTATCGATTTCATCTATGAATATAATCGGATTCATACATTGCTTGTCCATCAATATTTGAACTATATTACCCCATGTAGAGCCTAAATATGTATAATTGTGTCCATGCAGTGTACTACCATTACTATCTCCACCTATTTGTATCATAGCAAATGGACGTGAAACACCATTGTTATCTTTTAAACAATTCGCTAACCCTTTTTTGGCCATAGATGTTTTACCTATACCTGGAGAACCTTCAAAACCAAAACAATACCCTTCGTGTGATCCATTTATCCACTGACCAATTATTCTCTCTATTTGTTTTTTTGCATTTTCATGTCCATATATAGATTCGTCCAGTGTTTTTTTAACATCTATAAAATAGCTTGATATTTCATTAAATTTATATTCTATTGCATCACAATGAGCTATTACAGATTCTTCCATGTCATTACATGTATCAATACTATTTACATTATCGGTATCACCGTCGTATTCTACACTTAATCCCAACTCATCAAATATTTCATTCACAAAAATTATTATACTTTTTTTTGAATTGTATGTTGAACCCTCAATCATTTTTTTTTCATCATAACTAATCAATTCACATATAAATGCTATTATTTCGTCTCTTAGTAGCGATTTTGTTATTTTTTTTATAGGTAATGTTGAATTTTCTACTATTTTTTTATATGATTCAAACTCCTTAAAAAATATATTGAATTTTATAAATTTGTGTATTTTTGATACACATTTTTCGTATTGTTTTTTTGTTCTAGTTGAATGGTTCATATTTTGTAATGACAGTATATATTTTTGTTGTGTTTTACAATCAAATACAGTGTTTTCTGTTGATGATTGTTGTATGTTAAATTTTTCGCTCTTCCATTTTTTTATAGTATTCATAATTTCAATAATATTAATGTTTTTATTATCTTGGGTGTTATCTTGGGTGTTATCACATGATTTATTATTTAATAATACACTATATTGCTCTTTTATTTTATTTATAACATCGAAGATTGGTTCTTTTTTGTATATTCCAAATGGAATCTTTAATAAACCCTCCAAATACTGTTTTGCTTTTGAAGCAGAATCATCTGACTTTGATTTTATTTCTCTCAATTTAACCATGGCTTTTTCTTTTATTGTATCATTTGCAATCATTAAACATATTTGTTGTTCCAATGGAATTTTATGAATATCAATTTTTAACAAGGAATTTACATTTTTAACTGTATTAATCATTGCTTCATTAAAAAATTGCTGTATTGATCTTGGAAAGCTTTCATACAATTGAAATTGTTCCTTTGAAGACACTTTTTCAATTATATTTGATTTCATTGGTAACTCTACTGAGAGAATATCATATAACATGCATGCCAAATTTGAAATATTATTATCATCATTTTTTGATTTTATTAGCAATTGTATTAAAATAATACGTTTTGTATATAAATCATATTTCAAAAAATCTTGTATCAATGTTGACATGGTTTGTTGTTTTATTAAATTGTATTGGCTATTATATCCAATATATTTGTTATAAATTTCGGTATGGTTATATATCAAATAATCTTTCAATATTAATGATTCAATGAAATTATGAAAGCTCTGTTTTTTAAATTCTTTACTTTTTGGAGTTTTTTTTATTATATCGTTTTTTTTATCATTTATATAATTATTATTCAATAAGTCCATTAATACATTATCCAAAAATCCGGTTATTATTATTTTTTTCTCATTATTTGTTATTTCAAATTGAAGTCCAAATACTTTCATATAAAATGATTTGCTATTTGGAAATATATTAATATCAATATCGTTACACTGTATTTCAACGGTATTTATATCCTGATTTTTAATATCAGTCACCAATTTTATTTTATAATTTACCGGATGAAAATACTCTTTTAATAAATTGTATATTTGCAAATCTTTATTATTTTGGAATACCATGTTATTTGCCCCCCAACATATTTTAATCAAATCTTCCAATGATTCTGTTCCATTTTCTCTCAATATTAAAGAGATATCATTATTTATAGTTTGTAATAGATTTATTTTATTGTCTATTTCATCATTTATGTTGTTTTCTACATTATAATCGAATTCTATATCTAGTATTTTTTTATTTACATCATACAAATTATTTATACATCTATTGTATTCCTCTATGTTGATAATATCATACTGCTTCTGATTTTGTAAATAAATAGCGGTTTTTTGTATAACTGATTTAAAAAAATGATTTTTTCTCTCTATAAATTGTATCTTGTCATTATAAATATTGGTTTGATTTGGTGGTGTATTGGTCGATGAAGTTGGTGATGAAGCTGGCGATGAAATTTGTATTTGTGATTGTATTTTCGTATCACATGTATCAATATTAATGCTATTCGATTTCAATTTAATTTTCCCATTCATTTTTTTTGAATCAGTCATATTTTATATATTATATTTATATGTTTATTTGTTCTATATTCTAAAAATAAAATAATATAAAGTTTAATATATATTATTTTATATATATTATTTTAAAATGCCTGTAAAATTAATTAGCTATTCGAAACCAATTAATACCAATGACAATGTGGATATTGACAATATAATAAATTGTGATTGTATGTGCAAATATAATCAAACATGCACATCCACATGCAATTGCGATAATAATATTAAAACATTAGAAGACCTGGTTTGCTACTGTGCTCGTGTTTCTAATCCATCCAATCAAAATATTACAGACAACAACAAAAATGAAAAATTAATGAAGTATCTTATTAATAATTTACATTGGTCTCCATTTGAAATGGTTAGTATTTGCTTAGAAATTGTTACTACAAGGGATATTGCTAGACAAATACTTAGACACCGTTCTTTTTCATTTCAAGAATTTTCACAGCGATATGCAGTTGTTGATATGGAATTTAAAGAACGCGAATGTCGATTACAAGATATGAAAAATAGACAAAATAGTATAAAATTGGAAATTTGTGATATTAATTGCGCCGGTTGTGAAAATTGTATCGATTGCAATAATTGTATTGGATGTAAAGAAGGCGTTGATTGTTATTGTGATCGTAGTTACTCCAAAAATAAAAAATTGATAAATGAATGGAACGAAAAACAGAATGAGGTTTTTGAAAAAGTCAGGGATACATATGATTGGGCCATAAATAATGGTATTGCAAAAGAACAAGCGCGTGCGATTTTACCCGAAGGAAATACGCAATCGAAAATGTATATGAATGGTACATTGCGATCATGGATTCATTATATTCAATTACGCAGTGGAAATGGAACGCAAGAAGAACACAGAATTATTGCAATTGAATGTGCAAAAGCAATCGAATCTATTTTTCCCATGATTAAAGAGTTTGTTTCAACATAATACATAGCGGTAACTGGGCAAAAAATCTAATAATTTGAAAAACTTTGCGAGATCAATATATAACTCAAAAATACACCAAAAAAGTTCTTGGAAAATATATCCAATATATTGTAGAATGCATTTTTTATATTGTAAGGCATTAATGCTGCTATTCCATACAATGACCAAAAAAAGAAGAAATACATGAAAAACTTCCAACCGTTTTTTGACCTATATGCATAATTTATGTATATAATAAAATAATATATCAAAAATGGAATGAATCCTAAAACAACGCCAGATATTGTGTCTAATAATTTTATTTCAGCTAGATAACCAAATAGTAACATTAACCAATTCAACGATAATATATACGTTATATTTGTCGAATTTTGTGATAATAACTGGAAAAAATCGAGACGGGATGTATCTAGCCCTTTCTCCATATAATCCAAATAAATTAGATATATTATTAATGTAATTAACATTGTTGGTGTTGTTATAGACCAATCGACATATCGTTTCGGTGTAACATTGGTTTCTTTGGAAAAATGAAAGAGTAACCAAAGATAAAATAATCCTTCGATTATTTGAACTATTACTTCTAAAACCATTAATTGTTTTATTATTACGATTTGTGGTTTGACATGTATAAATAATGTACCAATTTCAAATAGACCTGTAATAAACTGTATTATTACAGAAACTACTAATGTATTATAAAATATTTTTGATGTCTTCATATATTATTTTGATATATTATTTTGATATATTATTTTCATGAGTTACTAGGTTGTTAATATCGGGTGGGTTTGATATTCCGATAAATTAGCAGTTACATCTTTTGATGTCTTAAAAACATAATTCAAATCGATTATTGATCTTAGTTTTTCATTCATAAAAGGATAAACCAATCTATAAACAGATGAAATGTATATATTGGGATTGATAATGATTATCTTTTGTAGATTTCCACTAAATTTGCGTGAAATCAATTTCGCTAATTCTATTCCCACTTCTATTTGTAAAAAATGTTCCATATTGAAATCCGCGGAATCAAAAATCCAAACCCATTGTTTATTTTCTGGGATTTCACTTAACACGCCATCATAATGGTTTAATATGCTTTTTGTGTCAAAATACAATTTTGCCTTTGATGGGCATGTATAATAGTATATTGTGTTTTTGTATTCGGTAATTTCCATTAATGAATGTGATAATGGATCTAATGCGCAAAAAGGACATGTGTATTTCATGTTTTTGTATTACGTTTTGTTAATAATAAAAGTAATATAAACGTATTATCATATGTTATGATAGATACATATCATAACATACACTATGGGAATTCCTAGCTATTTTTCGTATATTGTTAAAAATCATCCAGAAATTATTCGTCGTTTTTCAAAAGAACTTCAGGATGATTTTACAATTAACAATTTATATTTAGATTGTAATTCGATTATCTATGATGCAGTGCATAATACCAAATTCTCCGAAATAACTAGTGATTCTAGCAAAATAATTATTTCTAAAGTCATCGCCAAAATTGAAGAGTATATCACATTGATTGCACCTACTACATGTGTTTTTATTGCATTTGACGGTGTAGCACCCTTGGCAAAATTAGATCAACAACGTGAGCGTCGTTATAAATCATGGTATCAATCCGATATCACACAAAAAATTATGAATTTGAAAAAGACTGATGTTTGGAATACCACTGCAATTACACCAGGAACTGTTTTTATGAATGAATTAAACAATGCGATTAAGAACCACTTTGGTGGTGGCGGGGTCACTCGCAATAACGGTCTTAAATATATGATATCAACGAGTGATGAAGCAGGTGAAGGAGAGCACAAATTATTTGCGTTTATTCGGGACAATCCGCATTTGCATGGCTCAAACACACGATCGATTGTTTATGGATTGGATGCGGATTTAATTATGCTTTCTATCAATCATTTACCTGTTTGTCCCAACATATATTTGTTTAGAGAGACACCGCATTTTATTCAATCAATCGATCGTTCGTTGGAACCAGACAAAACCTATTTGTTAGATATTCCATTGTTGGTTGAGCAAATACGAAATGACATGAGTGGATTTGTTAGTGGTGGTGGTGGTGAGGAATCTGATGGTATGGACGTGAATATCGTATATGATTACATATTTATTTGTTTCTTTTTAGGCAATGATTTTATGCCCCATTTTCCTTCTATTAATATTCGAACGGGTGGTGTCCATAAGATGATGAATGCTTATAAGGCGACATTTGGTACTGGTCTGGGTGTAGGTGTAGGTGGAGGTGGTAAAGAAAAATATTTAACCAATGGGAAAAAAATCATTTGGAAAAATGTTCGAACCATGGTGGACTTTTTAGCAAAAAATGAAGTAGGATTTTTAAAAGAAGAATTGAAAATGCGTGATAAAAGAGAAAATCATAATCTACCAACAAAAACTCAGGATGAAATGTTTGCAAAATTTGAAGCTATACCAACTTATGAACGTGAATTGGAAAAATACATTAATCCATACAAAGAAGGTTGGCAAAAACGTTATTATCAATGTCTTTTTGGTTTTGATTTAGTAGAGGGTCCAGAAAAATTGGAGGAGTTTAAAAAGACAGTTTGTGAAAATTATTTGACTGGGTTAGAATGGACCATGAAATATTATACGAGTGGTTGTCCGGATTGGAGATGGTGCTATAAATATCATTATCCACCGCTGATGGAAGATTTAATTCATTATGTTCCTTATTTTGAAAGGGAGTTTTTGTCGAGTGAAGGTGTGGGTGTCGCGGTTTCACCTTTAGTGCAACTTTGTTATGTTTTACCAAAACCGAGTTTGAATTTATTACCAGAAAAATTATTGGATAAAATATTGAAAGAATACGGGCGAGGAGATTGGTATGGAACCGATTTTGATTTTATTTGGGCGTTTTGTAAATATTTCTGGGAATCACACGTACAACTTCCAGAAATTCCCATTGGCGAATTGGAAACTATTGTGAATGAATATTTATTGGAAAGATAAAAATATTATATCTGGTTATTTTATATAATAAGTTAAATAAATAGGTATATTGAATTATGTTTGGTTGGCCTAAAAAAACGATACCATTTCAAATTGAAAATCGAGTTGCACCCAAATTTAAAGTTAGTGATTTAGTTAATTATAAATATATTGAAGGTAAAGATGCAACACCATTTATGGCTATTATTGATACTGTAAATGATGATAATACATATTCAATTTATGTAATTGATAATACTTGGAATGACAATGAACCGATTCATAAAGTTAAAGAAGATAGTCTTACAGAAATAAAGCTGAATCAGGAATACAATCCAGATTTAGTTTTTAACACATCAAATGATAATAAAAATAAAATAAAACTAATGGTACAATTTAAACAAAGTATTAAAGCATTACAAGCTAATATTGATTTTATTAATGCTAATAAAGAAAAATTTAGTGATTTTGCTACCGGTCCAAAAATTGTAGCTCTTGAAGAATTAAGAAGTAAGTTAAATAATTTATATAAACAAGAAAATGTTCTAGAAGATAATACATATGAGAGTTACGAAAATTTATTATATGGTAACATTAAAACCAAAATATCTGCAATTTGTGATGCTAATGGTATAGACGTGAATACAAAAGAACAAATTATGAGACAATTTATTGAAACATTTGATATTTTACTAGGTTTTGGGGGATTATCAATGACTTTAGATCTTGTATATTATAAATTATATGGATATTCTGCAATTATTAATCTTTATACAATGTTACCTGAATCTATAAAAGAAAAAATATTGTTATTGTTATATGAGGTAATAAAATATAACGCAGATTTTTTGTTAAATTGTTGCAGTGATCCATTTGGTACACTTAAAAAAATTGGTGGTTTTCTTTCATTATTTAAAAATAATTTATTCTATATTAATAAGCCTATTTTATTACCTGGACGAACACAAGATATTAATGATGATGATATAGATACACCTAAAAATAGAAAACGAAAAATTTCATTTGATAATGATGATGACATAGACGAATTTATTAGTATGTCGCAAAATGAATGTAGTTATGATAATATGTGTGCAACAATAAAATCCGAAATTAATGTAGAAGATCAACAAAATAAGATTATTTTTGATTGGTTACACAATGGTAACATTTTACAGCTTACCGACCAAGAAATTGATCTAATTACAAAAATTTACAATCAACAGTTTCCTATCCAAGATACTGATACCAAATCTTCAATTGGTGGAAAACGCAATAAAAAAACACGTAAAATTAACAAAAAACGACGTGGTATTAGAAAAACTAAGAAAACAAATAAATCATATAAAAAAAATAAAAAGCATACTACAAAAAAGCGCAATACCAAGAGACGTTAAAATCAAAAAAAATCATAAAAAGATAATAAAAGAAAAAATAATAATATAACAAAAATAAAATATAAAAATAACTAGGTTTATATTTTATAGTAAATTTATATCAAATATACAAAGAACATATTACTACCAAGACGTCATGGCCAATAAAAAGATTATTTCTGTTTTTGAGAATCGCCAAGATTTTTTCAACCTATTAAAGGTAAATCCTGGACTCGTTATAATTAAATTCGGTGCTACCTGGTGTGGTCCATGTAAGAAAATTAAACACGTTGTTGATGGGTTTTTCGCAACTTCTCCTGATAATGTAATTTGTGCTGATGTTGATGTCGATGAAAGTTTCGATCTTTATGGTTTCTTCAAGAGTAAGAAAATGGTCAATGGAATTCCTGTAATGTTATGTTATATTAAAGGAAACGAAACATTCATTCCAGATGATTCTGTTACTGGTATTGACGCAGTGGCATTAGATGCATTTTTTAAACGTTGTGGTGGATATTTGTCGAAATTACCTCCTGTGTGAGCGTTTTTTCTTTTGTGACGATTTACGAGTTTTTTTGGTTTTACGGGATTTACGGGATTTACGGGTTTTGCTGGTTTTTCTGGTTTTTCCTCCAACTAATGGTTTATTCTGTTTTCCAGCAAAAGCATTTCTTAGATAATCTATCTGGGGTTGATTATTTTTTTGTGGTTCTTTTTTTGTCGTCTTATTCTCATTACCTTCTGGTATTCTATTAATTGATGGTGGATTTTCCATTATCAATAAACAAACTAATAAAATATCTATATAAATAATAAATATTTTATTTATTATATATGGATTCCAATTTAGATTTAAATATTGATAACTATTCACTCGATGACATTTTGCAGTTATTCAGGTTATCGTCTGATTTTGACGAGGCGGATATGAAAGAAGCAAAGAAAACGGTTTTAAAAATGCATCCAGATAAATCCCGTTTAGACGCTAAATATTTCTTATTTTTTTCAAAAGCGTACAAAGTTTTATATTCCATATACGAATTCAAACAAAAATCGCAAACCCAAAAAATCGAGGATGTCGAGTATGAAAACGTCGAATTTAACGATTCCGAAATAGCAGATGATTCTAAAAAGAAGGGACTGCACAATTTTTTTGAGAAAAACAAAAAACTAAAATCCCCTCAACAATTCAACAAATGGTTCAATAAACAGTTTGAAAACAACAAGCTTCTCTCCGAATCGGATTCCAATGGATACGGTGATTGGTTGAAATCCGAAGAAGGCTTGGAAGATTTAGATCCAAACCAACAGCTTTCTTTGTCTGAAATGACGCGACACATTGAAAAGAAGAAAACCGAGATGCGGAGTCTCATAAACTATGATGAAACCGCTATTCATGATTTTTATCAAAATACAACTATTAATGCTTCGGCATTGTCAGGGGAAGCACCAAAATATTATTCATCTGATCTATTTAGCGCATTACCATATCAGGATTTAAAACAAGCACATACTGAAACGGTTATTCCTGTTACATATGATGACTATAAAAACAAGCAAAAGTTCAACAATATAAACGAAATACAACAATATAGACAAACACAGGATACAACACCCTTATCAGAAATTCAGGCGAGAGAATATCTAACGAACAAATCGAAAATGGAAGAAAAAGAAGGAACTAAATTAGCGTATGATTTAGCCAAACAAGTGGAACAATCTAAACAAAAAAATAAAGCATTTTGGAGTAATATTATGAGTATAAAAAATTAAAGGATTATATTAGATTATATGTAAAATGGATGTTTTAATGAATAGATTACCAAAAGACATCGTTTTACACATAATACCATATACATATCAGTTGCAGAACAAAAACTTATTAGAGGATATTGTCAACTTCACCGAATCAAGAAAAATACTATTTGAATTATACCATAAATATTGGATCATTGGTATGCAATATCATGATCTTAATGAAGATAAATACTGGCTAATCAATGATATCTATGCATATGCAAATAATTATAAAGCTACCATGTATGGATATGTCGATAATTTTTACAATATTTTCAAAAGAAACAAGTATTTGAAGACAAATGAAGATATCGATAACTATGTTAGTAATTTAGAAAAAAAGGATGTATCGTCACGCATAAACATATTTTTAGGATTATTAACCATAAAAGAAAGAAATAATATTATTATTGAAGCTCCAATTTTGAATGAATAAATGAAAACAACATATTGTAATAATATATTATTTGTATATATTATTACAATATATACATAACATACAAAATCAATGAAATTTAAATTCGGCAAAATCAATTATGTTAATTTAATCATATTAATAGCATTATTTCTTCTAGCTAATTTTCTATATAGACGTTATATTGATAAGCTCAAATTAAATGATCTTGAAAGTGATGCAAATATGATTCAAAAATATCTTCTCTCCAAAACCGATAAAAATTCCAATAATATTTTAGAAGATAGCAAAAAACCTATTCTATGGATTCCTATTGAATACCAATATAATGCGAGAAACTGGATGAGCTTTGGCTCTCGCAGTAGTTACGATTTAAATCAACCATATTTGTATTTAACAGTAAAGAGCATCATTCAACATTGCAAAGATAGTTTTCATGTTTGTTTAGTCGACGATAATTCCTTCTCCAAATTAATTCCTGGTTGGAACATTGATATGGGCGCCGTTTCTTATCCAATATCCAATAAATTTCGTGATTTAGCAATGACAAAATTAATCTATTTATATGGTGGTATAATTGTTCCACCTTCCTTTCTTTGCATGAAAAACTTGAATGCTATGTATCAAAGAGGCACCACAGGCGGAAAAATGTTCGTATGTGAAACAATTAACAGAACTGCTTCATCTGTAAATCACACCTATTACCCTGATATTAGTTTTATGGGATCTATGAAAGAAAACCCAGTTGTGAAGAGTCTTTTAGAATTCATGGAGAGAACCATTTCTACTGATTTCACATCTGAATCCATATTTTTAGGTAAATTCGATAAATGGTGTGCTGTAAAAATTCAACAAAATGAAGTAAACCTGATACCTGCACTTGAAATTGGTGTAAAGGACATAAACGATGATCCAATCACAATTGATATTTTAATGTCACAGGGATATATTAGTTTATATTCCAATGCATATGGTATATTAATACCTGCATATGAAATATTAAATAGAACGAATTATGAATGGTTCGCGCGTTTATCCCCTGAACAAGTATTGAAATCGGATACAATTATCGGAAAATATATTTTGTTGGCGAATGCACCTTATAAAAAAGAATTTACTGTCGAAGGTTTCGAAGAAAAGGGTTGCAGTGGTGATAGTAATCGTTCTCATCAAAAAGAATCTTCAACCTGGTGGTATGCACCAGCATTAGATGGTTATGGGATATACGGGGTACCTCCAGTAGGAGGTGGTCTTAATACTACATTAATACCTAAAAAAAGCTATCCTGATTTTTAACCTATTTGTGTGATATTTGTGTGATATTTGTGTGATATTCATATAATTTTATTTTTATAATTTTTCAACATGTATAAATTGGTTAATACAATACATAATGTACCTATTATTTTTTGCATGGTAATTTTATCATTATTTAAAACTACACCATATACGTAAGACATAACAATACCAAAATATGATAATACAGCATAAATATAAGTATCTAATCTTGAAATTGCATAAAAACGTAGATAATAACCAAATAAACCAATGAACGCATTTACTGCTAATGACACTGATAATCCACTATATAATTCCATATTAATTATACTTTTCCATAAATAAGGCGTTAAAACACTTGCCCCAATAAAATATGATAAAAATAAATGATTCCAGTTGTTGAGTGTTTTTATATTTTTAACAAAATAGAAGATGAAAGCTTCAGTTAAGGCAGCTATGAATGCTGCGATAATACCTTCATTCCAAAAGTGTTCTTTCACCTTTGTATCATTTTTAATAATAGAGTCACTATTGTCTGTGTTATCTGTTTTGTCTGTATTGTTTTTATACGTCTCTTTTTCGATATCTTTCGATTTATTAGAATCATTTGATATTAAATATACACCAAATAAAGGGATTAGTAAAATTGGGGAAAGAGATATACCATAAAATAACAATATGATAATAGGATATATGTAGTATAATGTAGTAGCTACACCACTATCTAATAATTGAAAACTGCGATAGGAAAAATACACATGTAAAATTGTAGTAACTGACAGCAATATACCATATGTCGATGTAATTGATTTATAAATGAAACTCCAGTCAACAAAAAATGCGGATATTGCAACATACATAAAGAACCGAGACCATATCTGTAAAATCAAAGCAACATTTATTTTTTTAACAAATATTGAATAAAAACTTAATAAGGATTCTCCAACTAATTTACTGACAATCGCAGAGAACATCTTTATACTTTATATAATATTTATAATTTTATAATATAATATAATAATTCAGGTCATATTATATTATATTAGTTTCAAATTCGTTTCCTCTAAAAAGAAATTCGTCTACAATGGTTCCAAGTAAGACAAAATAAACAATGTCTAATAATTCCACTTCTAAATAATCAACTATATATCGCTGAAAACATTACAGTGTTGTCGATACGCGCATATGAGGTTTTTTCATAATTTTCTTTTGTCATTCCAAAACATCGAACCAAAAATCTGTCATTGCAGTTATATTTGGGCGTAAATGCGGATCTACCATGTACTGCTTTATTATTATTTATAATCATAATTTCACCTGGTTGTAAGCAATGATGTATTCTATGTTCATAGTATATATTCGTTATTTTTTTTATAATATCATTGGCTTCTTCTGTAATTCCTATCATTAAATCTTGGTCAAAAACTAACAACTGGTCTTGTTCTGCATATGTATCCGCATGATTTATATTTATGATAGGAATAGGACCTCTTTCATTTCCATCAATAAATTCATTTTCGTGTTGTTTAAAGGAATAATCAACACCTATTTTCCATAGTGGTGTTCGAAGTAATTTCTTGGTTGATTCATCTAAATGAAGCAAAATTGTTTCGAGTGGCAATATATAGGTTAAAGCAGAATCGTCACCTCGAATGCATGATAAACTCAAAAAATCTGGCTTTAATTTAGAAAACGCTTGCTCTGTATGAATTTCTAATTCTTTATTACTACCCACACTGGATTGTTCGTTCTTCATAGTAACATCTGGAACGATATCTTGGAATATTCTACCATAGCCTTCTGCTTCATATGAAACTAAATTTGATATAAAACTCACTAAAAGAGATTGAATTTTTGCTAATAAAGTTTTCTCTCCAACTTTATGTTTATTATTGGGTGGTGTTTCAGGATTTTGTTGTTGTTCATTCAGTATATTCGTATTTAATTTAAATATTATAAAAGGCGACTTTGGTTCTGATAATGGGTGACTTGATATTTCATTATATACCAAACATTTTAATTCTAGTTTTATATTTTCGGGTAATAAATTTGTTAATTCTTTCATTTTTTTACAATATAATTCTTGTTCGTCAGAAGAAGATATTTGTAATTCATTGATAATTCTTATTATCGTTAATAAAGATTCGTCTTCTACGTTAATAATATAAGTTGGAGACATTTTCGAATGGATTATAATTTCTTTTCTTCAAAAGTATTATATAATTTATTATAACTATTTATTAATTTTTCTAAGTTTATACCAGTTTCAATTTGTCTATAAAAAGATAGATGTGATACATAAAAATCACTGTATAAAATATTCTTGAATTCTTTATTATTAACATAGTCAACAGTTAAATTATATTCATCATCGTGATAACAATCTTTAATTTTAAACCAATTTTTACCTTTATATCCGAAGAAATTAATACTAAATCTAGTATTTATTGGAATAATTTCACTATCATATTCGTAATTTAAAAATTTTTCATAATTTTCTATAAAATAATTATGTAATTTTTCTGCTTTTTCACCACTTTCCCATAATAATCCACACAAACCTTCATTAGGATATTCTAGATCCATAACTTCTTTTGGAATCAAGTTATATTTATTTTGTTGAAAATAGGCAGAAACACCATTATTAATTATATTCGCGAATACCAAATCATATTCATTATTTTTAATAAATTCTATAAAATTAGGTAACTTATAAATATCAATAAAAACAATATCATCGTCACATTTTATTATGATATCATTTTCATATTCTTTATCATTATAATAATTATAATAATTATACCAACTTTTTTCACATGTATCCATAAAGTAAAAACCTTTATTTTCACTACTATTATATGTTAATTTTCCTACACAATCATGTCCTGTTTTGAAATATATATTTTTAATTTCAAAATCATTTTCAATATTTTGAAGTATTAATACTTCATTATTCTTTATAATACATAAAATATTATTGTTAATTAAAACTTTAAAATTGTTATAATTGTTTCCATCAGCTATATTATTTTTATATAAATCAAATATTTCATTATTATTTTCTCTAATAACCGATTTTGTATTTTCCCATCCACCTAAAACAATTTCATATTCTGTTTTCATATTTGTTATTTTTATATGAATATCATTTGATGCTTTTACATTTAATTCAAACGAATTATTGAAAATTACAGGATTAATTAGTATGTAATTTCCGTCACAAGACGATGATGTTCGTTTTAAATTACTAATCGTTTTTATATAATTTTCATCATCTAAATTTCTTGTATTATTCCAAAAATGTACTTCATCAATTATATTTAATTCTAGAGCTTTTTGAAGATATTTTTTTAGAATACAAATATTTGGTTTTCTACCAGAAAAAATAGTAACAATGTTCATTTATATATGATTATACTTATATATGATATGATTATACTTATATATGATTATACATAGAGATAATAAAAAATTAATTATAATAAATATAATATTCTATTTCATATACTGATTTATTATATATTATTTTCGATGTATAAACTATATTATTTAAGTTACATATTTGTCTAACGACTGTCATAAAATTATTATATGTCATTTTTCTATCTAAATATTTTTGTTTTGAGGTAAAATAATATTGTTTACACGCATTTAAAAATACCGTTATCTTTTCTGTAAAAATCCCCTTTTTATATGAAATGTTATTAAATGTATAGTACTTTTCATTTTTATCACATAATTCATTCAATAAATGAAATAATTTATCTGGTGGTATTCTTTCTTTAAATATTTGTAATGACATTTATATAATAATATTATATTATTATATTAACATAATATAATATTATATAATTTCTCGTGTTGATATTTAAAAATGATAAAAACCACAGTATTTTTAATTGTAATCATATTAATAATAACAAAATTTAATTCTTATTATAGAGATATTTATGATAGGGTTTTCGAGATATCTGAAAAAAATATGGAAAATTTTATGATAAATAATCCATGGCTTTTGTATATATACATTACTGTTTTATTTTTCCTAGCATCCAAATGTTCCTTATTTGAATTGAGTGATGGCTATTATAGTTCTTATATAAAAAAAATGTTATTGAGTGTTAACAGTGATAAGAATGAAAACAACAAGCCGAATCCATTCATTGGTGAATTAACTATTCTAGTAATCATAATGTTTTCATTGCTTACTACCATTTCTGGAAGTGGATTGGGTAGTGAAGGTGTCATGATTTATCTATCTGTCTCATTAATGGTGTATTTGTATTTTAAATTTAAAAAGTTTTTGAATCTAGTGGATATTAACAGTGAATTGTTAATTTATACCGGTTACGCTATTGGATTTGATGCTACATTTACATCACTTATTTCTACTATCATATTTATTTTTGAAAAAATGATTATTAATCATTCTACTATATTATACACCCCCAACGTTATAATATTATTGTTTATTGTATTATTTATACATAGTTTATTCAAGAGTCGAATCCCTATACTGAATATTGGAGTTATTCAGTTTGATTATTACAATATAACCAATTTATTGTATATTGGTATTTTTTCAGCTATTATTGGTGTAATATGTTTTCTGTTTTTCACATCATTTATTACTTTGTATAATAATCTTAAAAAATTCAAATACAAAGATTTTATTGTAGTACTGTTTGGTATTTTATTAGCTTTTATGATCCAGACATGTGGGCTATTTATTACTGGTACAAGTGAAACGGTTATAAACGAAGGATTTAAAAATGCACATGTAAACAGTGCTGAAACATTTAATTACAAAAATGTATTTGGAAAAATAGTCAATTGCATTATTTCTTTAGGATCTGGGTTATCTGGTGGTGTTATTATTCCATCCATGACTATTGGTTCAGGGTTAGGTTCTTTATACGCTAATTTATTTTCACATAAATATTTTAATTCAATACAAACTATCCTACCTATGACTATTCCGATAGAAAATATTATGTATATTGGAATGGTTGCATTTTTAAGCCCTATGTTGGATGCACCAGTAACTAGTGCCGTAGTTATTAATCAAATATCAAAACAATCATTCAATACAATTCCTATATCACTTATATCATCATTTATAAGTTATTATACATATAAGCAATTACACCAATACTATAAGAACACTATAAGAACACTATAACAATAGTATAAAGATACAATGTTTATACTATTGTAAATGATGGATAGAGTGAAGGAAATGTTATTACAAAATATAAAAACCCTACCACAAGTATTACAAGACCATATAAATTCTTACAATATTGAACATAGAGAATTGATGAAAGAAGTATGTAAAAAAATATTGTTTTATTATAAAGAAATGAAATGTCATAATTGTCAAAATGGTTTGAAGCGAATTAACCCTGAAATTATATCAATTGGTGGATATTATGAATATTTTTATTGTTCTATGGATTGTTTCTATGATGATAGATGGATGTAGTATTGTTACATTTGCAAGCATGTAACTATTTTTTATGTGGATGAAAAATATGAGATACATTATTTGTAAATAACGCTAATTCTATTTCTTCTTCGTGAATATTATGAAAAATAGTTATATATTTGCATATGAATGGAATAATCATATACTTTTCATATTCATTTAACAAATGTGTAATTTTAATATATAAAAAAAAACTATCCAAAATATCCATAATGGAATAACCCTTGTCATATATTGAATACAATATTTGAATAGCTTTGTCTAGTTGGTTATTTTTTAAACATAATATATAGTCGTCAAATGAAAAAAAACAAATATTTGTACACATTTGCATAGCAAGGTCCAATGTTATATATTCATTATAAAGTTTGAATTTCTCCATATAATTAATTAAAATTTTCACCGTATTATTTGAAACATTCAATACAAATTCTTGTGCGTTTTCTGAAATCTGAATATTTTCTATTTTTTTTATCTTTTCTATTATTTTTATCAAATTTTCACGTTCTAATTGTTTTATTTTTATTATTATGAAACGTGATTGAATACTTTCTATTACTTTTTGCATGTTACTACAAGAAGCGATAAAATGAACATTATGACTATATTTATCGATTGAATTTCTGAATATTTGCTGACATTGTTCATTGATTAAATCCAAATCATCGAATATCACAATCTTCTTTTTATTTTTTATAATAGACGACGTTTGGCAAAATATTTTAACATCGGTACGATAATAGTTGATTCCTTGTTCTTTCAAACTATTCAAGTATAATACATTGTCGTTATATTGATTATAATCATAATCTTTATAATATTCTCTGATTAATGAATTTAATATGGAGGTTTTACCTGATCCCATGTCACCTATTAATAATAAATTTAATTTATCTATTTTTATTAATTCATGGAACATTGTTTTCATCGAGTCATTCATTTCAAAATCATTCAAATAAATTGGTTGAAATTTATTTATAAATAAATTATTATCCATTGAGTTTATATATTTTATTTTTTGTAGTTTATAATATTAATCATAAAAAACATTTAAATTTATATATTTAAATATTAATTATATCAACGGTTCTACAATAACATTTCACTTTTAAATGTCTCAAGTGAATCATTATGAAACTTTGGGAATAACAGAAACCGCAAGCGAGAGTGAAATAAAACAAGCATTTCGAAAACTTTCACTCAAATATCATCCGGATAAGAATCAGGGCAGTAATGAAACAATTGGATTATTTCATAAAATAAATGAAGCATATGAAATTTTGGGTGATCCATCAAAACGCAAGGAATATGATATGATGCGAAAAAATCCTTTTGCTAGTATGATGGGTGGAATGGGTGGTATGGGTGGTCAAGGAATGCCTCCAGGGTTCACAAGTCACCATGAATCATTTGACAATATTGATGAAATTATCAACAAATTTTTCGGTGGTCCAATGGGTATGGGTATGGGAATGGGGGGGTTTCCAGGTGCTATGCACATGAATATGGGTCAAGGAATGCCAAATATTCAAATATTTAGAAATGGTGTTCCAGTTAACGTGAATCGTTTTCAAAAACCTACGCCTATTACCAAAAATATTACGATAAATATGAATCAAGTATTAACTGGAGATAACATTCCTGTAGACATTGAGAGATGGATTACTGAAAACGACGTAAAAGTTTTTGAAAAAGAAACTATATACGTTACTATTGAAAAGGGTATCGATTCAGGTGAAATAATAGTATTAGAAAATAAAGGTAACATTGTAAACGACCAATGCAAAGGTGATGTTAAAATATATGTAAATGTTGAAAATACTACTCAATTTCAAAGATATGGCGTAGATTTATTATTAGAAAAACCTATATCACTTAAGGAGGCATTATGCGGATTCAGTTTTGAAATAAAATATATTAATGATAAAAATTATACTATTAACAATACACAAGGAAATATTATTACACCGAATTATAAAAAGACAATACCAGGAATGGGGTTGGAGAGAAACGGAAAAAGAGGAAATTTGGTAATACATTTCATTATTGATTTTCCTACTACTTTGTCAGTTGATAAAATTAATTCGTTGCGGGATATTTTATGAAATCTGTGAAATCTGTGAAATTGTCAAAGAGTAAAAATATATAGTATTTATATAATATATATTTTATGTCGTTATATTTAGATTATAATCAAAAACAGGTACCAAACCAACATTATTCGGCAGACAAGAACAATAAAAACGCCAAACAAAAAAGCACAAAAAACACTGATGTAACAAAAGATGGCAAATTAGATGCTGTTAAAATGTCATTTACCCTTACCTATGTTCTTTTACTAACTACGTCATTGGTAACATTTATTGAAGCCATGCGTGCACAAAATCCATTGATTCGCCATATTTTCAATTTAGAGACAGCAGTTTCTTTAGTAGGTGGTTATTTTTATTCAGTATTTGTTGGTATGATTGATGATTACAAAAAAAGGAACGTACCATTTGATTGGGATGCAATAACAAAGATTCGTTACTTGGATTGGTCTATTACAACCCCTTTGATGTTATTGTCTTTATGTCTAGTTTTAGCCAAAGAATCAAAAAAAATTATTCATTTAACTACTATTCTATTGATAATCTTTTTGAATTATGTCATGTTATATGTAGGTTACTTAGGTGAAATACGTGTATTAAATAGAAATGTCGCATGTATTGGAGGGTTCATTCCTTTTGTTATATTGTTTTATATAATATTCAAAAATTACACTGTTATTGATAAGGGTTTATCCAAATATTTCTTATTGTTAGTCTACATGATTACATGGTCATTTTATGGGTTTGTTTATTTATTAGGCGATGAATACAAAAATATAGCAATGAATATATTAGATTGCTTTTCAAAATGTGTTGTTGGATTGTTGTTATGGGTATATTATACGAATATTATACCACAAGTTTAAAATACTAAAAATATGATTATTATATTGTATGCAATACATAATGCATACAATAATTTATTCCGATTACTCTTTTTCAATAACCACTTCTTTCGCTATTTTCCTGATAATTTTTGATTGGGTATTTTCTGTTCCATTACCAATACCCAAAGATTCCATAATGAGAAGATTATATTCATCCGATTTTTTTGACTGTGGATTCATGCATTCTGGATACTTCTTCTGATATTCTGGTAACAAATTACGATTTTTACTAGCAATAGCACTAATAACTTGTTTTATTTTCTTTTTATCTGACTCTTCTTTTTCCCACTTATCCTGATCTTTTACATAGATAATTTCTCTCTTTATATCGCTACAATGAACTGGACGTTTCTCGATATCCAATGCTCTTAAGTTTTTAATAATTATATTGGATATTCCTTCTATATAACCATATTGTCCCATATTCTCCAAATCTGCTAATTGGAGTGAAATGTTATCGATAAACTCGGATATATTCATTGCATCTTTGCATGTTTCATTAAGAAAAAACTGAAGATTAAAAGTTTTATTGTGACTGTTGGTTTGGTTAGTCTGGTTGGTTTGGTTAGTTTGGTTGATTGTATTCGATATAGAAGAGTGACTATTTTGGACTATATTCATCATCATTTTATTCTGTTCCAATAACATGTTTTTGAATTCACTGTTCTCTTTCATCAAATAACTTATGAGCTCTTTATCGTTTAGATCAGCTGTTTGGATATTTAATTTATTGTCACAATCATGTCTCTTTTTGTGCATATATAAACTTTGCCTGGATTTAAATTCCTTACCACAAATGCATTGATGTAATTTGATGTAATCGATGTAATTTTTGTCAACATTTGATGCAAAAATGTCATCATTTGTAAACATTTTGATATGTTTGAGTGACTTTATATGTCTAGTCCAATCACCTTTCTTGCTACATATAAAGTCACACTTTTTACATTCAAAATATTTGGATGTATTTTCATCTTGATTTGTAAACATTTGTATATATATATTGTTTACAAAATTACATCTAAAGCTGAACGAATCATCGGGATTTATTTTCGATAAATTTTTATCGTAACAAATTTAAAATTATTTTTTTTGTATTGTGATGATCGTCGTCACAACGTGTTTTTTTATTTTATTTTCAAAACTTTTCTGTAGAATATAAAATTGGACAAAAATAAATGTCCAATTTTGATTTTTCCAAAAAACTTTTGCGAATTTTATTGTGTTTTTTTGAATGAGACTGAAAACGGGAATGTAATTATTATTTTTGTAATGAATACATATGTGGTAACAATACAATCATATATGTATCACGTGATTATAAATAGTAGTAAATACAGAATAATGTTTCCGAATTTATTCTTTGTCAATTGTAACCTCTTTTGCAATTTTTCTGATTATTTTTTCTTTATTTTTCTCTCCACTACCGGGTACTCCACCCATGGTTTCCATGATTATCAAATTATACTCATCTGATTTTTTTGAATCTGATTTCATGCATTCAGGGTATTTCTTTTGAAATTCTGGTAATAATCCCAGGTTTTTACTCACGATGCTACTAATTATTTGTTTTATTTTTTGCTTTTCTTCATTTTCTCTCTCCCAAGTATCTTCATCTTTAACATACATGATTTCTCTCTTTATGTCACTACAATGTACGGGTCGTTTTTCAACATCCAATGCTCTCAAGTTTTTAATAATTATATTTGATATTCCTTCGACAAATCCTAGTTTACCAACACTCTCCAAATCAGAAAGCTGGAGAGAAATAGAATCAATAAACTCGGAAATATTCATTGCATCTTTGCATGTTTCATTCAAAAAGAACTGGAGGTTAAACGTTTTATTATGACTATTGGTTTGGTTTATAGTATTTGAAACAGACGGTTGCATATTTTTACAAACATCGATCATTTGCTTTTGCAATTCCATATTTTGTTTTTGCAATTCTTGATTACTTTTCACAATATCTAAAACTATTGTATGCAATTCGTGGTATGATATAATTGTGTTATCATTGTTATCGAGGTGAATGTCCGCATTTTGAGTTTGTATATCAAAATTATCTATATTTGTTGTTTTGGTGCATTTTTTATTATGATACCATAATCCAACACGTGAATTATATAATTTATTACAATTTTTGCAAATAAATTCTTGTTGAATGGTATTTTCTTCTTTTTCTGTTAAAGAAATCGCCTGGTTTGTTAATAAAATCGCTCTTTTATGTTTACGTGTTAGAATATGTTTATTAAAATCACATTGTTTACTGCATTTATAGTCACAATATTCACATGTGATATAATCCTTATTTTTTACGATATTATCGGTTAAATGTTTTGTTAAAGAACTCATATATTTCTTTAACAAAAAAAATCGCCTAAAACAAACTAATTATGTTATCGAAAAATTTACCGTAACAAAACCAAAATTATTTTTTTGGTACGGACACGCTAATTTTCAATTATGGTCACAAAACACGTTTTTCACAAAAGTTTTTCTGTAATTTCATTTTTGGACATTTATTTTTGTCCATTTTTAATTTTTCAAAAAACTTTTGTGAATTTTATTACGTTTTTTATCCAACAATAAAAAAACATGTAATATGTAATTTTATGTAATTTTTTTAATTTTTGTTATTGTATATGGTAATATACACGGTAATGTAATTTTAATAATGAATAAACCACCATTGTAATGTTTCTTTGTTATTTATCTCTTCATAACATGGATAAAATCGATAGTTATTATCATTTAATCCGTATCTTCTATTCTCTCTAATTTCAGTACAAGAGAATATCTTTTTAATTGAACGAATAGTTGCCTCATAATATCCATTTTCATTAGGTTTAATAGTATTTGGTCCCCTTCCTCCCATACGTTCTTTTAATTCTGTAACGTAATATTTTTTTGCTTCTTTTTGAGTATCAAACTTTTTAATAATTGGTTCTCTTAGATTTTCACTTTCATCACTAGCAACTGAAAATCCATCATAATCGGCAGGATCATTAAATGTATTTTTACCTGAAAGAATGCCGTTAGCAAACTTGGTTGTTTTTGAATTCCATTTAATTGTTGTATTTTCAAATTTGCTGTTCCATAATTTTTCATAACGTTCAACACTGTCTACATTGGTATAGCATATACTTATTCCATTATTATCATACCCAGTATCTCTTCCTACTAATCCTTGAATTATTGCAGAGTCATCTGGATTTTTACTGCATCTGTCATAAAGAATACCAATGTGTTGTTTTTTTAACGTTTTAGCACAACGTAACATTTCTTTAATGAATATAAAAGTATGTTTTGAAGGTTGGATCGACAATGTTGTATTTATGTCTTCAATATCACTTTCACCATCATATTTTATAAAATTATGGGTATCAGGATCAAAAATATTCTTAAAATTTTCAATAGTAATTTCTTGTTCTATACCATTTTTTGTTCGAATAATATGATACAAAGGTGTATTATAGTTTTCTATGTCATTTTTAATTTCCTCAATATTTTCAAACACTTTTTCATCAATATCATCCGTTTCTTTATTGTAACCACATAAGTCTTTGTATTGTTTTACTCTTCCCAATTGTAATAAATCATAAGAACTAACATAACCATCACCTACTTCTGCTAGGATTTTACTTGATGAATCGTTCCATTTCATCAAATCATAAATGGTTCCATCAGGTGTGGCGGTGTATTCTAATATTTTAACATCATTATCATATAATTTTTGTTTATTTAATAATCCAGCACTATCAAATGCTTTGTAAATGGTTTGACCTTTTTTTGCTGCAACTTGAATCTCATCCATAATAATAAGAATATTCTTTTTATCCTTGATTTCGTCAACAAAAGTATTTGGTAATTCGCAACGATGATATACCCTAGCTTGTATGCTCTCAGGTGCTCTATCCTTTGTTTGTTTTTTCCATTCACATGATGATAAACCTGTAATGATATAAATATTTTCGATTGGTATTAAATTGTTAGTATCTTCTAGGTATTTTTTTATAGTGGCCAACATACTGCCAGTTTTTCCAGATTGTGTTTTAGCCACAACCATAATATTGATAATTTTTCTGTTTGTAAATTCAGTAACTACTTTACCTGCTATCATTTCTTGATTTGAAAATATCACAGATTTACCTTTCAGTTTTAGAATTTTCAATTCGTTTAGAATATTTTGTTTGCGTAACTCCATAATATTTTGGTCCAACAAATTATACTCACAAAGAAATCTCCTGTAACTAGTTAGTTGTTCCTCAATATTAACGGTATTTAATATAATATTTGCACTCATTGTCTATGATTGATTAATGTTAAAGAATGATCAGTAAATCCGTAAATTTGTAAAAGTTAAACCTATGTATATGTATTTAATAATCAGATTATTACATTAATAATCTGATTCAATTTTTTTTTCATAATATGACAACCCACAAACACTTAAATTTTTGCGGTTGATATTAACGGTTATAAACTCTAACTGTAATTATTCAACAGTACCTTAGCAAATTCATTGTATTCGTCTATTGTTTGTTTTGACGCACCAGGCTGACTAGCTTTTTGTTTTGCTAATAAAAACTGTTGCAGAGTAATATTTGGATATTCATCTGAAATTTGCATTTGATATTTGCTAGGATACTGTCCTAAACCCATAATAAATGTACCACATTTTTGTGTCTCAGTGCAAACAGTAGCGTGTCTTTTTTTAGCTCTATAGACAGAACGATTCATTGCACCAACGCCTGCACCAGAAACAAATTTATTATTAACATTTGCAGGCAATCCAGTAATTATTCCATATGAAGGATTTTTTCTACATCCACCAGGACCTTTGTTTTTATATAAAAATCCATAATCGAAATACCAGAAACTCATTTATATGATGTTTATATAATATGTTTATAGAATATGTTTATAGAATATGTTTGTAGAATAGAATATTATATGTATATATAATATTTTACAATGGATAGTGTTTCAAAAAAAATACTATACAACTACTTATGATATCTTTCTAGTAGGAATTTCTGATGATACTAAATAGATTGAATTTTCTGTAATAATAATATATTCAGTGTTACTTTTATAAAACTTTGCGATTGGACTAGTATATTCATCCTCACTCTTTACAAGTAATTTCTCTCCAGTTTCTCTTACACCAATTAGCGCCTTTTTGTCTAAACTAGCTGTCCAATAATCTAACATAATAGGTTTATCTTCTACTATAGACAATTTTGAAGCGTGTTTAAGTGTTACATCGGAGGGTAAAGAATAGTTGGATGTGGATGCGGATGCGGATGCGGATGCGGATTTACCACCAGTAGTGGCGACGGCAGTAGAATTATTTTGTTCTGACATTTTGATTTATATAATTATAAATATAATTATTTATTCTCTTTAAATTATTATTTGATTTTTATTTATATTTCTGAACGATTCACGAATTCACGAATTCGACACTAAAATGGTTTTTTTCATGATTTTACGTTTTTTTATCTTTTCATTGTTTTTTTCAATTACAGAATTCATATCATAATGAAATTTTTGACTTATAATACTAAACTCTTTTACTAATAAATCTTTTAAAAATTCATAAATTGTCATCAATATGTTTTCATCACATTTTCCTACAATTAGCACACTACCAGTTCTAAAAATCATAAATGACACTTCACTTACGTTTTTATACAAATCTTTATTTTCCTTTGAAATTTGACTACCTGATTGTATACCAATATCTGGATTATAATAAAATTTGCACTGTATTCCAGGATAAGAGCATGGATCGTATATAGATTGAATATGATACTTTGAGTTTAACACGTCAAATAAGACTTCGCGATTTATGTAAAATCCACAATTGAAATTCGAGTTTATCAAAACAGTTTCTGTATTTTCAGCATCATATTCTATTTTTTTCTCATAATAAGGTTGTAGTATCTCAATAATCATATTTAATATTGAATTGAATGCATGGTCAGTTTGAATACCTGGTATTTCCAATTTTCCAGTATTAAATAACTTGACATGATATTCTTTAAAAGTGTTGCCTACAAACATGCGCAATATTAAAACAAAACAATTGTAAAATGCGCTCTTCTTTTTGCGTCTATAAGAAACCAAATCTTTTTTGGAAATACCGATGCTTATTTTTCGAATATCTTTAAATTTTACACGACCATTTGGATTGTTTATATTGGTAATCACCAATTCTTCATAATAATCTTCATGTTGTAGATTTTCTTTCATTACATTAAATGCTTCTTCGGTCAAAGAGTTAAACTTCATTTGTTTTTTAATGACTCCGTCGCTCGGTTGTGAATAGGGAATAATCGGTATTTTCCAAAAAATGGAATACAAGTCTATTTCTACATTCAAATACGCTATGATTGTTTTTGTTGATATATAAATATCGGAAACTTTATTTACTATGCTACTATTATCTGGATCTTCCTCTTTTATTTTATCACTACAATTATCTTCTGGTATATCACATCCAGCATTGTAAGTATCATCATTGTCATTGTCACTTTCATAATCTTTATTGGAAGATGTTATAAAATCGTTCCATTCGTCGTCTATTAATCTGGTTTGTGGGACTTGTTGGTGCTGTGATTGTTTTGTATTTCGATAATTACCATACATATTAAATTCTTTATATCACTTGGGATAAATACTATTTAATCAAAGTCTTTATATGGGTGTTCTTTATATTATATTTTGTATACTATAGTATATGTGTTATATAATATAAAGAGTGTAAATCAAGATCAATTTTATTGTGAAAAACAAATCGTCCGTAATTTACAGCATATATAAGAAATGTAGTAACTATTTTTGCATTCTGGATAATGTAATATATTTTCCATTGAATTTAAAAACACGGCGTTGACCATGTGTATGTTATAACGAATAATATAATTGAGAAAGTTTTTCATGATGTTTTTTTTATCAGTGTTGTATGATACACTTATATCATGAATGTATGTCAAACATTTTGTCAAATATTCATCTTCATTATTCGATACAATAATATCCATCAGGTTTTTATATACATCGTTGTTGATAATATTAAGTTTCACGTTTAAGTTAATCAAATTTTGATTAGTTTGTATAAAATTAATCATGCTTCGTATATCAGAATTATATAATTTTTGAATATAGTTTAGATTATCGTCGCTTATGTCTAATTTTTCAATATTGCATATTTGTCTCAATAATATTATAATTTCGTTTTGTGGTAATTGATTGAATCTCAAACGAATAAACTCTGTTTGCAGGCCTTCATCGATTCGACTAATATAATTGCATATTAAACAAAAACGCACATTTTTTGTATAGCTTTGTAAAAGATTACGCAATGCTTGTTGTGCATTTTTGGTCATATAATCTACTTCATCCAATATAACAAATTTCATACCAGTATCAAATAATGGTTTTGAATTTACAAATATATTTATTTGATTTCTAATAATATCGATTCCTCTATCATCAGATGCATTTAAATGAATCATTAAACCCTTATTTACGTTATTGAGTTTTTTTTGATAAGAATTAACCAAATTAATAATAGTAGTTGTTTTACCTGTACCAGGTGGCCCGTAAAAAAGAAGATTTGGAAAATTGGAGGTTTCTATAATGTTTTTAAGTATGGTTTTGTTGATAGGATCCAATACAATATCATCGAAATTGCTAGGGCGATGTTTTTCTACAAATGGACAGAAATTTTTATTATGTATATCGTTATTAACAATTAATTCGGACATGTATGTAAATATGTAATAATGTTTATTTAAGTTATAAACAAAATATATATTTTTTGATATTTGTCCGATGTCCAATGTATATATCCGTTATGGCTCTATATAATAAAGAAAAAAAATGAAATAATAAGATTGTGATTGTATATAATAATATAATGTTTGAATCCGAAACAAATACAAATACAAATCCAAAAATGTTGAAAAATGCTTATTTAGAATTAATTATTGGTCCCATGTTTTCGGGAAAGACTTCTTATTTATTGGATGTTTATAAAAAATGTAAATTATGCAATATACCTATTGCAGTAATAAATCATTCTTCAGACGACCGATATACCGATAATAACAATTTGTTGTCGACGCATGATAAAACAATGGTACCATGTATTTTAACAAAATCATTAATGGATTTATGGAATTATGATTCGCTGGAAGAAAATTATAGTAGTCAATCAGATAGTCATATGTTAGTTAGGAATGCGAATGTAATTTTAATAAATGAAGGGCAATTTTTCGAAGATTTATATCCATGTGTATTGGACATGTTGAGAGAAAAGAAGCAGGTATATATTTGTGGGTTGGATGGTGATTTTCAAAGACAAAAATTTGGCACAATATTGGATTTAATTCCCATGTGTGATAAAGTAACCAAATTAAATTCACTTTGTGGTATTTGTAAAAACGGAACCCCGGGTATATTTTCAAAACGTATATCAAACGAAAAAGAACAATTCTTAATAGGGTCAGATAATTATATAGCTGTTTGTAGAAATTGTTATGATATAGTATAGCATAAAATTACATATGAGTAATAAAGGTAAAAATAACTTCTCGTCAAAATATACCGACCAAAAAAATATATATGAAAACAGCTTAAATTATAATTAATATTATAATTCATAATATAATATAAATTACAATGAATTCCACGACTATTATAAATTCAACCACTATTCCAGAGTCAAACAATGATACACCACCTGTTGTTGTACAAAAATCAAAAAGGGGAAGAAAGCCTAATTCATTAAACAAAAAAACGTTGGAACAAAATAAGATTAATATGACGCAGGAAACAACGCCATTAACACCTCCTAATCCAGAGGATAGTCAAAATGAAAACGGTATTGAAGTGGATGCTAATCTATCGACAAACACAGAAACAAAACCGACACTAAAAAAAAGAGGAAGAAAACCAAAAGGCGGTAAAATAATACACAACGTTGTTATTGATAATTCAAATAAAATAGAAAAACCGAATATTATATTACATCTTAAATGTTTTTTAAAGGATTTGGATAATCAAATTGAAAACAACGTAGATAATATTGATTCATATAAATTTCCATCCAAAAATAATTTATTGTATGATGTTATTCATGAAGAAGGTTTTTCGACAACCCACAACAACGACAACGACAATATCAACAACTCAAATGTTTTTTTATCGCAAAAACCAAATAATAAAATTGTACACGTAATTAATTCTACCTATAATCCAAATATTGAAATTAATAACGAAAATCATGTACATGTACAATCAACACATAATAACGCGAACGACACCAAAGAAATTTATAGAAAATTAAAAGACCTTGAAATGAGTTTACATTTGAACAATATTCAAGATAAAAAATCAGCATGTTTTTGGTGTACATGCGATTTTGATAATCCACCTATTTACATTCCGAAACATTATTTGAAAGAATCATACCATGTTTATGGATGTTTTTGTACACCCGAGTGTGGTGTCGCTCATTTAATGAATGAAAATATTGATAGTTCTACTAAATTTGAACGTTATCATTTAATGAATCATATTTATGCAAAAGTATATAATTATACAAAAAATATCAAACCATCACCGTCTCCTTTTTATATGCTAGAAAAATATTATGGAAATTTATCAATTAATGAATATAGAGCATTGATCCGTAATGATCGGTTGTTTTTGATTGTTGATAAACCATTAACTCGTATTATGCCTGAATTGCACGTAGATAATGAAGATTTTATAATTAATAATAAAATTATATCTACAAATAATTTTCAAATCACTAAAAAATCACACCAAAAAACGAACAATTTGAGTTCCACACACAATAACACGACAAAGACATCTATATTAAATGAAACATTTGGCTTTGGTTCAAATTCATAAAATTCATAAAATTCATAAATTTATATTGCCGTCAGGTTGCTTCTCTCTATATTCAGACATCGATGTATCTAGTTTTGTTCTAATCTGTCTATAAATTTCTTGATTGAGCGACTTAATTGGTGCCTTTTTTTCAGTTGGCTTAATACCCATATAATCTTTTATTACATCAATTGCGCTGTTATTGTGTGCTTCTAATTTTTGTATGGCTATTTCTTTTGTATAATTTGTTTGACGTAACACAATATCAATGTTTTCGTTGTTTTTCTCATTCTGGATTGATATGTCATCTTTATCTAAATTATTGGTAAGCGAAATAGTTATTGAATCCATGGTTATACATTAAATTTATTATTTTATAAAATGTATTAAAACGAATTTTCTTTATTATATTAACAATAGTAAAAATGAGAATTGACAACAATACATCTACAAATAACGTAGAAGAAGATGTTAAGAATTTACTAGATGAAATTAATAATAATCTGAATAACGGGTTGAAAAAAATAATAAATAATATATCGAGAAAAATGGATGAGTATGATGATACGTTTAATACTTTAATAGAATTACCTGTATTTAAAAATTATACAGAAAAGTTGAAGGTGGAAAATGAAAAATTAAGAACAGAATTATTAGAATATCAACAAGTAATTAAAAATAAAAATAGAGAATTTGAAGCATTGAATAATGTAGTTATTCGATTAAAAGATGAAATTATTCAATTAAAAACTGTTAAATTAGATAATAAGACAGAGGAACATATTTCATTAAAAATAGAAGAAACAAATATTGAATCATGTGTAGTTGATCAACCATTATATAGTAAAATTTTAAACAATGACATTTCTACCATAGAGGATGAAGAAGAGGAAGATGAAGAAGAGGCCCAAGAAGAGGCCCAAGAAGAGGAGGAAGAAGTTGAAGAACTTGAAGAAGTTGAAGAAGTTGAAGAAGTCGAAGAACTTGAAGAAGTTGAAGAAGTCGAAGAAGTTGAAGAAGTCGAAGAGGTCGAAGAGGTCGAAGAGGTCGAAGAAGTTGAAGAGGTCGAAGAAGTTGAAGAGGTCGAAGAAGTTGAAGAAGTTGAAGAAGTTGAAGAAGTTGAAGAAGAAGTTGAAGAAGAAGTCGAAGAGGAAGAGGAAGAAGAAGAAGTTGAAGTCGAAGAGGAAGAAGTATATGAAATTGAGATAAAAGGTGTATTATATTTCACAAATGACAAAGAAAATGGTCAAATTTATAAAATAGATGCAGATGGTGATCCAGGTGATATTGTAGGCAATTTTAAGAAAGGAAAAGCAATGTTTCTATAAATAGTATTATAAACCAGAAATCAAAAAGTTAAACCCCAAGACCAAAAAATTTAGTATTTGTATATTATATAGTAATATACAAACAAATGGAAAGATTGTGTACACCAGCAATTATATATGTTGTATTTTCAGTAGTTCAAATAATTATGGATCTATACATTGGTTTAATAAATACTGCTGCAGTAAAATTTGTTATCATGATAATAATGACTATTTTATTAAATTTATTATGCCAACGTGATTTAGCAATTATATCATGGATTATAGTGTTTATTCCATTTATTATGATGACATTTATAGTAAGTTTAATTTTATATATTTTTGGTTTAAGTAAAGCAACAGGCAGTGAGCTATATAATGAAACTTCAACAAGTAGAAATGCGGAATTTACAGCTCCAGCAATGACACTAAAACGAAATGTTTATTCACCCGAAACACCATATAATCCACAACCATCTATTTATCCTCCTGCTATGGGATATCCACCAGCAAATACATATAAGCCTCCTGCAAGAAATAAACCAATACCTACATCAACACCTTCATCAGCCCCTACATCACAAGGAGGTTATAATTACATGAATATATCAAAATTTTATCCTTACCCAAATAATATGTAATACTAGTCAATATAATCTTCTTCGTCTAATTCCAAATCTTTGTATTCAAATTTGGAAAATATATTATCTTCACAAACTTCATCATCAGCATCATCATTATCATCATCAACTTCATGCACATGATCAATTTTTGGAATACCCTTGTAAAAATTGATTACTTTCGGATTCGGTTTTATTTTGTTTGGATTAAAATCAGATAAATATAATCCGTTTAGAGATTTGATTCGAGAAAGCGCCACATACGTTTGTCCATATTCGAATATAGAACTCCCAATATCAATTTCTGCCATATCTAGCGTGGCACCCTGTATTTTATGTATTGTCATTGCCCATGATAATAAAAGCGGGTATTGTTTTATCGCAATACACGGATATTCTTCTGACTGCCACCAATGAGGTTCAATGACACGCGTGACACCGTTTGTGAATCTAACTTCAATTATTGTTGCTTCACCTCTTTCTTCGATACGTGTTATAATACCCTGTGATCCATTACATATTCCATTATCCAAATCAATGTTAGCACAACATAATACATTCGATCCTTTCTTTAATTTCAATATCTTTTCACATGGAGTATTATTTTTCAGGTTTTCTATTTCGTATTCTCTCTCCTGTGGTGTCATGCGCTGACACTTCAATATTTGTTCATAACTAAATGTCTTTCCACCGTTTTTATTGTTGCCACCATCCAACAAAACAGTACAATCTGTCTTTACTCCTAATTCCAAATGATACTCATCTTCATCCAGTGTATTAAACATCATGTTATTTATATAGTCTGTTTTTGCGCGTGTTGGAAACAATTTGGTAGGTGTATATAGGATATTATTATCGGTTTTGGTATATTCACGACCGACATATTTTTTTAGTTTTTCAGAATTTTTTTCCGAAAGTTCGCCTCTACGAATTTCATTTAATATGTCTATGTAATCTTGATCTTTTTGTCTAAACATACTATTTAGCTGAATATGATTTTCCATCGCGAAAACCTTGCACCAATCATCTGATTCAAAACAAAAATCCTCACTTCCTTGATCATTCATGTTGTTTCCCACCGGTGGTAATTGAAAGAAATCTCCCGTAAAAACTACTTGTATTCCACCAAATGGCAATGGCGAATGTCTTACACGTTTACCTATTTCATTTAATATATTGAATATTTTTTTTGACATCATGCTTACCTCGTCTACTATTAGAATTTTGACTGATCTCCAATTATTTAATATTCTATTTGAACGTAAAACTGATTCGATAATAGTGTTCGCATCACCACGTGCTAATTTAATACCGCTCCATGAATGTATTGTTCTTGCACCACAATTAAGCAAAACTGATGCACATCCAGTCAACGCGCATACTTGCACATGTTTTTTGTTTTCTTTCGCCGAATTTATCAAATGTCGTATTAAAAATGTTTTTCCCGTCCCCCCGGGTCCTGTTATAAAGAGGTTTTCGCCTCGGTTAAATTTATAAAGAGCATATTTTTGTTCAGATGAAAGGTTGTTTATAGTCATATTTTATTGTTTCTATAAATATATTTTTATTATATGCACCGTAACAATATAAAAGGATCAATTTTATATTGTTATCACACTATGTATCTATGTTATTTTGTATGAAAAATATATAAATAAACAATATAAAAATACTAGTAGTATAAAAATTATATATTCATATAACATGTCCGACTATAAAAATATTATAACTACTATATCCAATAGTGTAAAGACTACAAATTTGAAATCAGTAGGAATGTACAGTGGTTCATTTTTTATGGCGTTTATATCGTTACAATTCTTAAAATTTAGTTTTCACCATTTACCTAATGTTGTTTTTTATTTTTTGTTGTCCTATTTATCGATTCGCGTATATGAGACAATGAATGATAACTCTGTTAATGATAAACTTAATAATATAGTTTTTGTATGTAGTTACGACGTTATTGCTTTATATAGTAAAGCACAAATAATATGCAAAAAAATAATGGAGAACAGAAATGTAAAAGTAATCAAAGAAAAAATAGATTGTTTCGCAAACTATGAAAAAAACATACAAAAAACCATGTATAAGATATTAAACATTCCAGAAAAACCAACTAACAAATATATGTTTGACTACATAAAAAATGGTGACGTAATAAATAAAACAGTTTCATTAAACAAGGACTTAGTCAGCGAATCCAGTTACGACTTTATTATTTTATCCAATGAATCTACAAAACATAAAAAAATAATACAAAAAGATGATGTGAATAGTCTTAATGATGCAATTGAAGTAGATCTTGATAGTATTGATATGGTTCCGTCAACCGTAAAATTCATGGTTTTTCAGTTATCTATTCCTTATTTAAAGAAACATGATGAAGTTCTCGTGGATTTACAACTGTCAACATCAAACTACAATTTTTTGATAGATGGAAATATAATCGACAAACAATTTTTATTGTACTTTGTAAATACTTATTATTCACATGAAATTATAAAGCTAGAACATTTAGATGGATGTGAATTACGATTTATTGATGGTGCAGTGAATATGGTCGACATGAATTTGGACGAACAATATATTCATTTATATGAAAATACATATGAAATAAAAAACATTGTTGCTAGTTCATTAAAAAATACAGATAAACCCGATACGAATAATTTTATAGAAAGTGACGAAGAATATGAAATTACAAATGAATATGTTACACATACATCTACGGAACAATTAAGCGACTCTTCTAGAACAGAAACTAATAGCGACTAGAAATTTGTTTTTTGGGGTTTTTAACGCGTTTTCTTTTTGTCTGTCTAGGTTTTCTACCTCCGCGTTTTTTGGATTTCTTACTAGATGATGGGGCGGTATCAGAATATTTAGATAATCCCGAAGCGACTTCATTATATAACTCATCAATTACGTCCTGCTGTAATATACCAGTATAAGCACTATCAAACTCGTTTTTTTTATTAGCAGAAACATAACCTCTAATTGCTGTAGCAGACATAGCTCCCTCAGGTCGATCTAACGCACGTATTTCCAAGTTAGGGTAATATTTTTTTAACCAATTAAATGCATTGAGACGATCTTCCCCAATAATTAATAACATTTTACTATTGTTATCAACACCAGATACATGTAACAATTCATATATATTTGACATAGGGAATCCAGATTCTTTACAAATTATATTCGTTTTTATATCTGATATGCTAGAGACCATTTCCGATATATATTGTTTTTTTCTATAACAAGAAAGAGGATTTTTATTATCTTCCGATGGAGATAATACAATTCCAATATTATCTAAATTATTTTCACGAGCCAATATCATTAATTCAGATATTAGTTTTAGATGCCCAGATGTTGGTGGATTCATTCTTCCGATGGTAAAAATCATCTTGTATTTTTCGTCTTTTGTTTCTCTTTCAACATACGATGAGGAGAGAGACATATTATTACTAGTAGTATCTGGGATATTTAAGCTTGATTTTGTTTGTCTTTCACGAACACTGCTACGATGCGAGACATTTTCAGGTCTATATTTTTGGGTTGTACGTCTTTCGCGAACACTGCTACGCGGTGAATTCGAAATTAATGGTTTTGATTCAAAATTATCTTGTTCCCTGCTGTTACTTCTCTCTCTACTCCTAGATCTACTTCTAGTTCGCTTAGAGGTCATACGCATTTCACTCATATTATCAAATACAACTACAAATAATAAATAATTATTTATATATTTAGAATAGATAAATAATTACTGCAAATGATATAAAAAAAAAATGATTAAAAATATATATAAATGGTAATTCCAAATACTACCATTAGCAATACAATGACACAAAATCACCATCAATTGAACGATAATTGGACTTTATGGGCACATTTACCTCATGATACAGATTGGACTCCAAAAAGTTATAAAAACATTTTTACAATGTCTTCAGTGGAAGAAGCTATTTCAATAACCGAAACTCTTCCAGAAATATTAGTAAAAAATTGCATGTTGTTTATAATGCGTGAAGGTATTAAGCCTATTTGGGAGGATGTTAAAAACAGAAATGGTGGATGTTTTTCCTATAAAGTTATTAATAAAAATGTTTATGATGTGTGGCGTGAATTTACTTATGCATTAGTAGGAAATACAATAAGTACAAACAATTCATTCGTTGCTAGTGTAAATGGAATTACTATTTCACCAAAAAAAAACTTTTGCATTATTAAGATTTGGATGTCAAATTGTTCTTTTCAAAACCCAGATATTATCACAAATCAAGTTACAGGTCTAGATTCACATGGATGTTTATTCAAAAAACATACACCTGAATATTAGGGAATTAAGGCACTGGAAAAGGACGTTGATTATTTTCAACAACTAATGGTTCTGGTACATAAGTAGGTTCGCTTTCATATATATTAGCAGATGACAATGAAACTAATTCCGGTTTCAAACATGGTGGTTTTGGTTCAACTAAATTGGTTGAATTGACACCAAATAAAAATGATTCGATATCAACTGCATTATAAGATAGTTTATTCCATGGTATTTGAGCAGGGTTGAGACCATTTCCAGGTAATTGTGTATTATATGCTTCACCATATCCAGAATTTTTATAAATAGTATATGTTCTACTCTGTGCGTTTGAAATTTCTTCTAAACAATAATTTCCTCTTGTATTCTTATTTCTGGTGGATGCCATTTGTGTTTTGTTTTTGGGATTTATATAATAGTTATAATTATTATATAATATTATTATTTTTTCATTTGAAATGGTACAAATTTACAAAAGTTATTTATAATGAACTATATGAATTAACACTTGAATTTACATTCATAGAATAAACATTATTATTGTTTCCGTATGCAGAACTAGTTTTATCATTCTCAACAACAAAATCCTGATCTCTTGTTAGTTCTCTCGAAGGAACACCACCACGAATCCAACCTTCTGATGCAACACCCTCTACACAATAAGATGGGTTGTTCATTTTACTCTTAACATTTGGTACTAGTGGTACATTAACATATTGATTATAATAACTAAATTCACCTAAATTAGATACACTCTTTTTGTTTGTACCATAATCACCTTGTTGGATTTGTGATTCCATAACAGGGTCGACACTACCTCTTCCTAAATATGGAACAGTTGCAAAAGGACGATGGAATAAGTCCAATCTGCATTTTGGATGGGTTTGAATAGTACCAATTAATAATTTTGAATTATCATTGATATTACAACCGCCTACAGCTACATTATAACCACCCTTGTAATTAACACATGGTTGGGATGTTGCTAATGAAATAGGATTTTTCATTGAACAATCGGCAGTGAAATAATTTTCCAAAGTATAATTACATGCTTCTAAACTTTGTATTGTGTTCTGATCGACACAACATGAATCATTTCCGATTCTTGACATATTATCAAAAACATAATTAGAACTTGAATATGACATTATATATGATGAAAGATTATTTTAATTTATATTAAGATTATAATATAAATTCATACAAAAATATAATAAATTAATTTTTATTATATTTTCTTTTTTTCATTTTTTTGTTTTTTCATTTTTTTTGTTTTTTTCATTTACAAATAAAAAACTATTATGGATCAATGTATCTAGCAGGTGCATTATCTTGAACCCTTGCAATAGCACCTTCTGGAGTATTTTCTTTTCCACTATATTTGAGGTTACTATACAAGTATTGTGCAAAAGCGCCTTGATCATTTGATACTCTTGTATTTGCAGTCGCATTAAATACTCGGTTCGATTGATCTAAATCAAAATTATCATATAAGTTATTGAATAATTGTTTATCAGAACATTTAATACCTGGATTCAACATTTGAACCATTTTTTTAACATTATTTGTAATATCATTAGATACAGAAGGGTTAAAACTTGGAGACGCTGATAATCTATCAGGGTTATCCATTATATCAGTTAAAAGTACATTTCCCAACGGGTTTGTTTTTGTACCTCTTTGATAATTGTCTTTTACAAATTCTTTTAAAGGAGTTCCATCTTCGCTATTACTTGATGTGGCATTTACTAATAAACTAGTTTTATTTGGCTCTAATTCTGTTTCAGGTGTATTAACACTTACCATTGGGTTATAACCAGATGATGAATCGGATTCAGAGCCGAACCCCTCTTTGTTATTTTTGTTATACTTATACCAATTCTGATAATAAAATAAATAAATTACAAACAAAGTAATAAATCCAACTACGACTATTTTCATAGATCTAGTTAAAATAAATCCTAAAATTGTTAAAATTATAATTAATCTTGACATTGCATTTATTTTTCTTTCGTAACACATTTGTTGTGTTGGCCATATTTCAAACAATGTATTTTTATCTAATAAAATAGTCGGATTGTTGATCCAAATATCTATTTCGTTTATATTATCATTATTAAATTTTACTGATTTGGAATTCATATTTATATTACTTATATTCTATAATGATATTTATATTTTATATTTTACAATTTATCTTTTACAATTTATCTTTTTTAGTAATATTTTTTTCCTCGCTCGTATCTAATTCTTCTTCTTTTTCTTCTTCTTTTTCTCTCCAGATGCAGTGTTGGATGGATTGGATAAAGAGGACGATGATGTCTGATTACTAAACATATTAATTAATTGTTCGTCAGTTATAGGGTTAAAATTTTGTGCACGTTCTTGCATGTGTGCTTGTGCTTGAGCCTGTGCCTGTTGTGCTTGTGTCTTCTTTATTTCTGCTTTTTCTCTCATTTTTTCCTTCATTTGTGCTTGTTTCATTGTTTGATTTAATTTACTCTCCATTGCATTGAAATCGAATTTTCCTCCCCCCATTCCTTTGTTCATACCCATTTTTTTCAACATGGATTGAATATCGCCCATACCAGGCATATCTTTCATGCGATTAATAATATCACTTGCTTCAGACATCAATTCACTTTCTTTTATGCTTCCTGATTTGATTTTTTCGTCCAATTTGCTTCCTACATTTTTTACCAATGACATTAATTTTGCTGGATTTTTCATCAATTTTTGAAAAACATCCTTTACATCTGAATCAGCATTCAAATCACCATCCGCTCCTAAATTTAAATCAGAAGCAGTTTCTTGTGCAATTTCCATCGCCAATTCGCCTAATTTTCCACCTAACATACCATTAATATGTTCATGTAAATTTTCTGCACTAGGGAAATTGTTCATATTAATTCCTTCACCATTTTGGTCTTTATCTTCCCTATTTTCATCTCCGTCTTTGTCTTGACCTTCTCCAGTACTTGCATTTTTATTATTTTCGAAAAATTCATACATCTTACCCATTGTTTCCTCCAATGTGCTCTTTAAATCATTCTCTTCTACTGACTTGAACATTTTGATAGTTTCACCAAAAGCGTCACTATTATCCATGGTTCCAACAATAGCAAAAAGAATCAATTGCAAATATCGCCAAATTGTTTCACGGGTACTATCACTAATATCACATTGCCATAAATTTCTAAAGTGAATGTTAGGTAAAAATTCAGTATCTAGATCTGAACTTTCAGAAAACATATCAGCATTTTTGTATAAAATATCAAAAAATCGAGGAGGCATTTTCTTTAAACAAAACTCATATAAATATTGAACAGGGTTTTCATACTTTGAATTTACCCACCATTTTTCAATAAAAGGGGCATATTCCGGAAATGTAATACTTAAATCATTCGATAGATCTTTAATGATTTTATTAAATTCTGTTGGGATGACACTCTTTTCTGTTTGGCCAGTTGTATCTTTTGAATCGCTTGACATTTATTATATGTGTAATATAATAAATATTTTTTAAATTGAACTAAAACTAAATAATATATTATTGATTTTGTTTTTAGATTTTGGAGTTTGGAGTTTTGAGTTTTGAGGGTTTGATGTTTTTAGATTTTATACTATACATAAATTAAAATCCACCGTTCATGTTACCATAAATACTACATAATTTTGTTAAATTTTGAATATATGTCATTGATTTCTTTTTATTTTCTTCATCCATTTCCTTTACCGGATTTCTTAATCTATCAATGCCCATAATAATTTTTTTGGAATTAGGTGAATCCATGACATCTTGTGTATAATCTTTGTTAATAAAATAATCAATGTTACCTGCTTCGATTTCACCTCTATATTTACCTACTACATATTCAGACCAGACCCGAATAAATAATTTGGGATTAATTTTTCTAATAGTAATGAAAGCATTTTTTGATGCCAATATATCATTATCTTCTGGAAAAACTCTTTGTATATCACTTACAAATTCCATAAAATGATCGTTAAAAGCAGTTAATACAGTGGATGAATTCGACATAATATTATTTATATTAACTATATTAGCTATATTTATTTATATATTTTTCCCTATTTATATTATATATAATTATTATACACGTTTTTAATGAATTTTTTAACCGGTGATAGTCATTCTGGTGATATTAAATTTAACAATTATATCTATTTATCATGTAGTGGTGGTAGCGCAAAAGGATTAAATAATTCAAACTCCATATCACAATATAATAATCTTATAATAAACAATGTTAATAATAATGATTACAAACATTTATTTTTTTTATTTGGAGGTGTAGATGTAGATTTTTCATTTATACATAAATATTTAGAAAATCAGAATATAAATTATGTTGATTTTAATTTATCTGTTATAAAAAATTACTTAAATTATATAGTAACTAATTTTTCAAATAGGTCTGTTATAATACTGTCTATTGGTTTACCTGTTTTAGATGATAAACATATTAAACAAGGATTATTAAATGCACACATAAATTTCTTAGAAAAACAGGATTTAATCGAATTAGAAAAAAGGTTATCTACTGCTATATTACCTGATATAGTAGAGAGAACGAAAATAGCGTTGAATTTCAACGAACAACTTAAAAATGAAATTCAAAATTTGTCAATGCACAATATTAAGTTTTTAGATATTACTTCATTCACATATGACGCAAATTTAATGCGCATTAAAGATGATTTTTTTACAAAACATGATCATCATAATAATTATAGAGCAGTTTTTTATACTGAAATTATTAATACCTTTTTGAATTCACTGTCATAATATTTTTCGCAAAATATTACATTCTTCTTTGACCACCATTCCCATTAGCAGTTAAATTTTGAAATTCTTGCTCTCTCTGTTGTTGTAATTGTTCAACTGTTAAACCTTCTGGAACTTTGCCTGCTTTTATACTCGATTCATCTGTAGGAGTGTAAATTGATTCTTTATCCATATAACTTGTATGAACATAATTATGCATTTGTCTGACGCCACCATTCCCCTTTGCAGAGAGATCATCCGAGTTCATATCCAAAAAACTATAATTATCGGACATGATTCCAAATGCACTTGCACCACCTCCAAATGAAAATGCCATGGGTTCTAAGTTGTTGCTGGTTGCTTGCTTTACAGCAACTTCTTGTTTAGGTTTGAAAAAATTCAATATTGCTTCCCCGTATAATATTTCATAATTATTATTCAATAACAACAAAGCAGGAACACGATTAACGGTATCAGGCAATATAATACGTTGTCCATTTTCTAAAATAATATATGTTTTATTATCTTCTGTTACTCTTTTGTCAATACATATAAAATGTATATCTTTGCCTAAATTTGTTTTTGATAATGTTTGAATGATATTTTTTGAATGATTACAGAAATTGGAATAATATAATATACAACTCATTTGATATTATATTACGAATATTATTTATATACTATTTTTAACTTTATTTTTATATCTTATAAATAATTCCAAATTAAAATTAAAATTGAAATATTATTTATTTATAACACATATAAATAAATAGTAAGCTATAAATATATATTATCCCAACCCAGAACAATATATTATTTATTCAAAATTCAAATCAATCCAATCCAATCCAATCCAATCCAAACCAATATAAACCATGAATCCAAAAATTGATAATATTTCAGATAAAGGTAATACTTTACAATTCACTCTATCAGGTATAAATGTAAGTTTAGCAAATGCATTGAGACGTACAATTTTATCAGATATTCCTATCGCTGTATTTAAAACTTCACCATATGAAGAAAACAAAGCCATTATATATGCTAACACCAGTAGATTAAATAACGAGATTTTGAAGCAACGTTTAAGTTGCGTTCCTATTCATATTCGTGATTTAAAAATACCCCTTAAAAACTATTTATTAGAAGTAAAAGAAGAAAATAACACAGATACCGTTATGGTGGTAACAACCGAACATTTTAAAATTAAAAACTTACAAACAGACAGTTACCTTTCTGAGAACGACGTTCGTGAGATTTTCCCGGCATCTGACCTGACGGGTTATTTTATCGATTTTGTTAAATTACGCCCAAAAATTTCAGACGAACTGCCAGGTGAAAAAATACATTTAACATGTGAATTTAGCATTAGTGATGCAAAAGACGATGGTATGTTTAATTGTGTTTCAACATGTGCTTATGGATATACTCCAGATGATGTAAAAATCAAGGAAGAATTAGGTAAAAAACAACAAGTTTGGAAAGATTCAGGATTGAATGCGGAAGAAATTGAGTTTGAATCTAAAAACTGGAAATTATTAGATGCATTAAGAATTACAAAAAAAGATAGTTTTGATTTTATAATCGAAACCATCGGAATATACACCAATCAAGAAATTATTCAAAAAGCATGTGATATTCTAGTTGATAAATTAAATGCAATTGATATGCAGATTCATAGAGATGAATTGGAAATAAAACCATCGGATAATACTATGGAAAATTGTTTTGATATTCGTTTAAACAATGAAGATTATACAATTGGTAAATCGATTGAATATTTCATGTACACAGATTATTTTGAAGGATTAAAAACATTGAGTTTTTGCGGTTTTAAGAAATTCCATCCTCACGATGTAGATAGTATTATTCGTGTTGCATATATAGAGCCAGTAGAAATAGCAACAATTAAACAAAATGTTGTTGAATGTTTGAAAAATGCAATTGATGTCTTTACAAAAATAAAAAAAATAGTATAGATTTATGAGAAAAATACTAATTCACCATTTTTATAATAATTATATGTAGGTGTAAATCCTACAGTGTTAATTAAACTTTTATCTATATTTTTACTTTTACTAAATATCTCCACTCTAGAGTTTGGATATTTTTTTGATATTTCTATAGCATCTTCTTTTGACAATATAATTACACTATCTTCCCAATCATTTCCATAAATTAAAACGTAAACGTATACGTATACAAATTCGTTGTTTTTATCGTTTTCGCTCATGTAATATATATATATATATATATAACATGAGCGAAAACAATTAGTTATAAAATACTACGTATTTTTTATTTTCAATCATTAACCAACTTAAATATATAAATTGTAATATTATTAGAATTACAATTTATACAACATGACAAAGGTAGCATTTATTACTGGAATTACAGGTCAAGATGGATCATATTTAGCTGAATTATTATTAGAAAAAAATTATATTGTATATGGTTTAATACGTAGATCATCATCTATTAATACAAACCGCATTGATCATATTTTTGATAAATTAAAATTACGTTACGGTGATATGACAGATAGTACATGTTTAATTTCTATTTTAGCGAACATTAAGTCAGATCAACACAATATGGAAAAATTAGAAATATACAATCTAGCAGCACAATCTCATGTTAAAGTATCATTTGAAATGCCCGAATACACAGCAGACACAGATGCATTTGGTACATTAAAAATACTTGAAGCAATAAGAATAAATAAATTAGAAAACATGACACGTTTTTACCAAGCATCAACTAGTGAATTATATGGATTAGTTCAAGAAGTTCCACAAACAGAAACAACACCATTTCATCCACGATCACCGTACGGAGTAGCCAAACTATATGCATATTGGATTGTCAAAAATTATCGGGAATCTTATGGAATATTTGCATCCAATGGTATTTTATTTAACCATGAATCAGAGAGAAGAGGATTTAATTTTGTAACACGTAAGATAACAATTGGGCTATCGAAAATACTTCGTGGTGAAACAGACAGACTTGTTATGGGAAATATTGATTCGAAACGAGATTGGGGTCATGCAAATGATTATGTGGAAGGAATGTGGCGAATTTTACAACATGATAATCCTGATGATTTTGTATTGTCAACTGGTGAAACTCATACAGTTCGTGAATTTATAGAAAAATCATTTGCACTTAAAAATATAATTTTAGCATGGAAAGGAGAAGGACCTCACGAGATTGGATACGATATAAACACAGGAAAAGAATATGTTTTTATAGATCCCAAATATTTTCGCCCTGCTGAAGTAGATTTATTATTAGGTGATTACACAAAAGCCAAAAACATTTTAAATTGGAAACCTAAAATAAATTTTGATGAATTGGTAAAAAGAATGGTTGTTCAAGATTGTGGGTCTCTTAGTGAGTAATCTTATTGTTCTTCTTGATTATTTTCTTGATTATCTTCTTCTTCCCACATTTCTTGCAAGTTTATCCACGTAGAATTCATGTAATCGTCCAAATCACTTCCCACCTTGATACTACTGCGTAATTCTTCTAATTCTTTCATATCATTCGGATAATCATATGTTTCATCTGATTCTATTTTTTCACCACCACCATCTCGATGATCATTTACATACATACATCTACCGAAAAAACAATTACCAGGTTCATCATAATATGCAGTTACTTCTATATTATGATTTTTATTCATTAAACGATAAACACCTGTCGGTGGCGACCATGCGGATTCAAATGATACGTTGATAGTGTATTCTGTTTCGTCGCAATCATTTATATCTACGTCTCTTGCACTCCATTTTGTATTCCACATATAACATGCTGTCTCATAATTCCAGCCATCAGGATGTTCCTCTGGATCTAATCCTAGTGGTGCAAAAGTCTGAAACCATGTGTCGGTTTTTATGGAATCTAATAGTTTGTCATATACTTCTTTCGATGGGCAAATAAAAGAAGCGCTATTTGTGCACCAGTTTGGCATCTTTATATATAAATATATTCACTTATATTTATATATAAATATATTCACTTATATTTATATATTTTTTATTACACTGACCGGAAAGAAAAATGAGACAAACTTTCTATAAAAAATAAAATCTCAAATCCCTTTTTGGTAATGTAAATGCACCCTATCCATTTTCTGTTAAAGAAAATCTTGGGCTTGTCTCACATTTCACGGCTTTTAGCGGTTGGAGACTTTTATTAGTGTTGTATTCTCTTCTATACTTTTCAGGTCTGTCTCCTGTTTCCATATAAGAATTAAATACCTTTTGAATGTTTTTACATCCATTCTTATCACGATTGATACACCCCTTCCTATTATTTTCCATTTGATATGTTAGGATAGAATGTATCTTTCGTTCTTTTTGTGATTTGTCTTTCTTGAATTTCAAATATAAATTTTCACATACTTCTTCTGTTTTATGTGATAAACAGGATGTTCTGAATTCATCTATATTATAAACCTTAAATATTTCTTGTAATTTTCGTTTTAATGTTAAATTTGGAGTAGATATAAAATTTCGCATTTGTTTACCTATACTCCAATCTCCTATGATAATAGTATGGTCTTTGCTATATTTATTTACTATTTTATTTACCATATTATCTTCAGTGCGTTTTTTGTTGATATAACTATACCATTTGTATTGACGAAATTTTAGTTCTTGGTATAATGGAACTAACTTTTCATTTGCTTTTATTTTTGCTGTTATATATTCTTGGAATTTTTCTATATTACAGGTTTTAGAGTTATATTTATTTAATCCTTCTTCTATTTCAGTTATTCCTATTTTATCTCTGTAATTTTTCAGTAATGCTTGATATTTCAATCGTTTCGTTTCTTTCAAATATATTCTGTTGGTATAAGAAAAATGATTACCATCGTCATCCATCATAGAAAATAAACTTCTTTTTCCGGGATCAATAAAAATATGTTTCCCTTCTAAAAGTTCTTTTGGAACTTCATCAATATAAGGAAATTCAGGATTTTCTTGTTTTTCTTCCTTCTTGGATTTTGTAGGTTTATCTTTATTTTCCAATCGTTTTTGTTTTGCTTGTTCTTTTTGTAATTGTTTTTTATCTTCTTTTATTTTATATTTTTGTTCTTTGGTTAATCCTTGTAATGCTTTCTTTCCTGCTTTTTTCTTGTCTTTCTTTCCTTGTTCTTCCTGTATATAATCCTTATGTAAAAACCTCAAAGATGTTGCATATCCATCCGTAATAATGGTATAATCAAACTCATAGTTTTTTCTACTTTGAGTAATGTTGAAAAATGTGTCCCAAATAAATTCTTTATTTTGTTCTAAACAATTATACAAATCACCTTTTGTTTTATTTTTTGATTTTCCTTTATTTTTTCCTGATTTTATTTCAGTTGTTTCTTTAATCCAAACATCTAATAACTTTTGATGTTTTTCTGTTTCTACAAATAATTCAACTAATGCTTTTGTATCTACTTGAATATGTCTTGGAATAGCATTGGTTTGAATAGGAAAAAATTGGAAAGATTTTCTTTCTATTTTCTCTAATTCTAAACACATAAAAATCATATGTTTCAAATACTTATAAGGAGTAATTTTAATATCATAATAATAACTGGTTTCAAATGTTTCAGGAACAATTTTATAACGAGTTTCTTTTAACCAGTTATGGTATTTTTCATCACAATTAAGAGTATTATTGATAATATCGTTTTTAACTACATTAATTTCTTTGTAGAGTTGTTTTTTGAATTCTTTGTTTTCCAACTGGTCTTGATGCAAATGCTTAAAATAAGAATTCACAAATCTGTTAATATAATCAAAAAATCTCATTTTAATATTATTTTCAATAGATGTAATCATAGTTGTAGCGTAATAATCTAAAATAGATGATAAATTACTTCCATCTTCTAATTGAAAAGTATGTAATTTTTGAAATTCTTGCAATAAAATAGCATTATTGCCTTTTGGTTTTTGTCCCGAAGAAGATTTAATTATTGATTTCATAGACATTGAAATAGTATCTGTTGTAATTTCAGGTATTTCTTGATTATTATGATACTTGTGAAGAACCCATAATCGTAATAAAAAATATGTTTTACTTGTAATTGCATTTGTTCTAATAATTGCTTTTTGTAAAATTTCTAAATATTCCTTAACTTCTTTTTCTTTCTCTAAATCTTTATTAAGAATAGAGGAAATAGGAAGTTTCAAACACCGATATTTATCCGGAGGTTCTTTTTTGATCGCCATCCTTTTTAATTTATATAAAGAAAATATCTTTAAATAAATATACGCAATTATATTTATTTAAAACACATTCTGTAATTAACACATTTTTTACAGTTTTTATTTAAACCCAATATATGATTATTACAACATACCCTAGGTTTTTTATATGATATATTATTCCAAAAGTCTTCCAATTTATCTAATCTATTTTCTGAGTTAAAATAAATATACCCGTTTTCTCCATATAATCCCATATCACAACGGCACATAGGACAAAATATTCCGTTATCATTATATATATTAGCCATTTCATAACTATGAATACAAGATGAATGAAAAGCATGACCACAATCTGTTAAAAACGCATTTTTTTTATGCCATATAGGTTCATAACATAAAGGACATTCTTCGCCTATTTTTATGTAGTGCTTTATTTTTAAATTTTCCTTAACTGTTTTCGGAAATTTAGCACGTACCCAATTGTTTTTTAAAGTTAAATACAATGTCTTTATTTTTGAAATTTCGTGTTCTGATATATCACCAACTATATTTAACGGACACACTACTAAACATTCATCTTTTTCCGCATAAAACCATCTATTCCTTTCATTTGGATGATAAATATCTTCTAATGTAGTCATATTTTCAATTAAATTAATGGTGTCAAGTATTTTTGTGTTATATCAATTATAATTATTTTTAATTCAATTTTTTTTTATACATTTGTTTCTATATTCATCTTTTCCTTTCGTTTTTGATACGCTCGTTGTCTATATTCTTTTAATTTTTCAGGATTTTCCTCTTTTAATTTTTGTAGATAATTAGATCCTAATTCCTTATATTTTTCTTTATTCTTTTCATAATATCTTTTATGATTATCTCCATTTGTATATTTCTTTAAACGCTCTTCTAATTCTGCGTTCTTTTTTTTTAATTCATCATTTTCTTTTTGTAATTCTTCCATTTGATATTATAGTATAAATATTTTTAATATTTTTAATATTTTTTATAAATATTTATTATGAAGCAACATACAGAGGATTATAAAGAAACTGCTGTAAAATATTATTTAGAAAATAATGAGGATATGCGGAACACCTGTAAAATATTCAAGTGTAAATTTCAATCATTAGCAAGATGGATTAAAACCTACAAAAATAAAGGTAATTTAAACAATTCATAAATCAAAACTAATAAGAGAAAAGATAGAATATGATAATAATCATTTATTATATAGTGTTCCTTATCATCCCGAAACCAATAGTATAGAAGAGTTTTTTAGTCAATTAAAACATTATATCAAAAAGGAAAGTCCGAATACATATGAAGATATTTATAAAGTAATTTCTAATATTTTAGAGAAGAAAATCACAAAGGAGCATTTGTCAAATTATTTGAAACATAGTTATAAAATATACAAATCATAACTGGGTTTTGTCTCATTTTTCTTTCCGGTCGGTGTAATCAATATCTAACTAAGGATATTTCTACTTTTTGGTTTTTGCAATAAGCGAATAGACTAATTTGGATGGATGTAAATTTTTAACATAATATACCACTTCTATTAAATTAACATTTCTTTTATTTGGTTTTAATTCTTTTAAATACATGTTATGCAAATTATACATATGAGATTTATATTCTGATGGGTAATTGCTGAGAGGTTTTGCTTTATTAATAAAACAATCAATATAATGAATCAATAGAATATTCGTAAAAGATTGAATTTTTGTTTTAAATGATTCAACCTTATTTTTAATTTCTGGATCATCTTGATAAAAACTCATGAATTGTTTAACTGTATTTTGACTTTTTGATATCAAGTATTTGTATAATAATTTAGATTGTCTTCCATGCATATTGTGTAGATGCTCATAATATGGATTTCTAATTTTACATCTTTCACCTGTTAAGGTGTTATAAATTACCAATCCCATGTTTGAATAATTCATGTTTATATCATAACTGTTTGTATAAAAATAATCATAAAGTTGATTGTACGTTTTTTGTTCTTTTAAACCAATTTGTTTTGGGTATTTAATTTTACACTCAGTTGGTAATTTAATGACTTTATTTGAATTATCATGAGAATCAGATAAATGACAGACCTTAACATCGATCTCTTCGCACGCATCGTCATCACTCTCGTTGCTAATATTAAATACATGATTTATGCAATAAACGTATAGTAAATACAATTGCGGTTTAACAATATCAAATACAATCTGGTTTTTAGGATGTTGTAAAACAAAACTGTAACAGTAGTTGTGATTAAAATCATTCAATGTTAGTTTTATTTCTTTCAAAGCATCAAAAAACATATCACGAAATGATATTTTAGAAAAAGTATTTGTATTGTAACCACCTATAGAACTTTTAGTAGCAATTTCCCATTTACATTCATAAGAATCCCAAAATAATTGAATCATTGTTCCTTCTACTAGTTCTTCTACAATAATATTTTTGTTGTAAACAGGATTTTTCTCCATAAATTCTTCATAACTAATACATTTAGGTGGTGAAAATGATACAACTTTATTTGATGCATTTATAACTAGAGATCGTATTAATCCACATGTTGAATACATAGTTTTTGGCAATGATTTTTTATTGTATTTTATTATTTTATGATTTTTTTGTGTTGGTGTTAGTGCTGGTGCTGGTTTAATTGAATCACTGGCTTCAATTGTTTTTGATTCATCTTCTGGATATTGATGATCGGTGCATTGATCACGCTGTATTACAGTATTAAATATACTGGAGTCAAGAATTTCTTGTTCCGTCGAATTTAGACATTTCACAAATTCTTGAATAGTGTGTAACTCATATTTTGCATCAAATTTTTCAATTTCCATTTTATGTTATATTATTATAGTGTACGATAAAATATGATAGTTATACGATATACGATACGATGTATGATATGATACAATATATATTATATTCAATACACAGATAACTTTATATTATTATTAACATATTATATTATCTTTATTTACACATAGTACTAATAAAGATAATATAATATAGTATAAATATAGGAAACACCAATATAAAATATATAAATGTCAAGCGATGAAAAAGAAAATGAAAACAATCAACCACCGGTTGAAATTGAATTACAATTAGGTGATATAATCCAGATTTTTATAAAAGATACTGAATCAGAGATAAACAAAAATGAATATGAAAAGTTAAACAACCGTGTTTTTATTATTGATTATATCGATTCCAAAAAAATCAGTATCATAAACGATGAAACACTTGATACGATTATATTAAACATAAATGATGGTATTATTGGAAATGGTATAATACAAAATATTGTCATAAAAGATCGTAATAAATATCCGGGTTATGCAAAACAAAATGATCTATTACCAGGCAAATGGATTAATATTTATTTTGGTGGTGATGTTCCTGCAATTATTACAGGAGAAATTACAAATTTAGAAGAAGATATGATAGAAGTAAAAACATATCCAGAAAATTCAATAATATACATCAATTTTGATTATAAAGGTATTCCTGATTATTTACCAATTGACACTATCGAAATTCGGGAAAAACCAAAATCCGCATCTGAAATAGCACCATCAGTGGAAAAAGAAGGTTTACCATTACCAGAAGAACCAGAAGAATCAACTTTAGTTGAAAAGGTTGAAAATGTTCCACAAGAATATGAATTAGAGGAAGGAGAGATTTATGAAGGTGAAGGTGAAGATCTTGATCAAGATATAGTAATTAATATACCTAGCAGTGAAATTAAGCAACAACTACGTGAATTTATATTAAAAGCGGATGAAATCGTATTTGGAGATGAAGAACTAGGTAACGTTGTGCAATACATAAATATTGATGAAACAAGACAACGATATAGTATAGAAACACAAACTACCGAATTATTGGATGAAATGATTTCTTCCATACCCAATAAGGATAGAACATCTCGTGTTTTAAACAATATTCACATTATGATTGAACGTTTCAAACAATTAAGAAATACCTTTTCTACATTTGACGAAAATAATAACGTAAATGGTATGAAGTTTAAAGAAGCATCATGGAAACCACTTGTAGAAAATTTATTTCAACTCAAAAAATCGCTTTATTGGATTTTACCAGTTGTAAAAAATACAAAAAAATTATACAATATTGATGAAACCAACAATAACATTTATGATTACCCTGATATAGTTTCTCTCTCATTATCCGAAAATATGTATGACTTTGAAAAAATATTTGATAATTACAAGTCCAATGACACACCCATTGAGATGAATAAATATGTAACTATGATGAAAGAGATGAATCCATATATGACACCATTTGAAAATAATACAAGTGATAGGATGAATCAGGAAATTACTATCAATCAATATCTTAACAAAGATTATATTTATAATACAAGCGTTAATGATAATTTTGAAGCAATAATAGATACACTGGGTGATTTTTATTCTTCTGTTTTAAATACTAATTTAATTAAATCGAAACGTTTTGTTATAGGCAAATACAATTTAGGCGTTAATAAATTGGAAACGTTTTCTTATGTTGGTAACAAATCAAAAACGCAAGTAGTTAGTTTGACAAAACCAGATTCGATGAATATTAAATCGATTATAATGCTACCAAAAGATGCTGTTGTATTTTCACGTGTTCAATTACCTGGCACTAATATAATGGAAAAAGCCAATTTGAATAATACATTTTTAAATTATTGGCAACTATTGAATAAAAATACATATATTGAAAATCATTTCATTGATAATGAAAATTTAAAAATGAATAAAAAATGGAGTGAAAATCGTGAAAATCGTGAATCGCCTAACGAAAAACAAGAAGAAGATTCTCGTGATTTCTTAAAAAAACCAATTAATTATATTTTGGACATTGACATTGAAAGTTTTATCAATGATAATGCAGAAAATAGGGATAATGCGGACAATAACGACAATTTGACCAACATGCAAAACAAAGTCAATAACATAACAGTTCAATATGAAAAATTATACTACGATTTTTTACGTGCAATCATACCTAAAACACGTACATTGTTTTATATGATGCAAAAAGATATTCATAATAAATTTACTTTTAAGGATGTAGTTGAATATTTTGAACCATTTTTAATTTATCAGGATGACATTACATATTTACAATATAATGCAATTGTTAAATTTATTAATTATAAAGTCATAGAATTTAACAAAAGTTATGCGGAGAAATACAGGTATTTTCAAAACATCAAAAATATGAATTTCAACAAACGAACAACTGCGAATATAAACAATATGTACAATTTATTAAATTCAATCACCTATTCTATCAACAATGATAAAGAAGGAGTGTCCGAACAGAAAAACGAAGTAAGACCTCTTCAAAATCCAGATATAGAGAGAAGCGTGAACGTGAAAGAAACTATCATTGAAAAATATCGTATAGAAGGTCAACCTAAAACATCAAGCAAAATGAGTGAAGATAATCCTATAAGTGATAAAAAAACATTCTTGGATTCCGCAGAAATTTTGAATAAAATAAATGCTATGGATAACGGACGTTTATTTAATAGTGGTATCAGTTTAAACAATTTGCCCCTCATGTTTTCAGATAATTTGAATGCATTTTTTGAAAATGAAAATACGGAACTCAAAAATGATCGAAAATTCATGGAATCTCGAATGGAAAACAAATGTAAAAATTACATAATCGCAAAACAATACCAAAATATTAATGAATTGGAGGATGATAATGATAGTGCTGGGAGTGATAAGACTGATGGAACTGAATCAAAAAATGAAAAAAAAATTTATTTTGATAAAAAATTCGATACAACAAACTATTCATTATTAAATCAATACGAAAAAGAAATGAATAAAATGGAATCGGATGAATTCATTAATTTTTTGATTGAAAAGATGCAAAAATCAGAGAAACTTTCAAAAGAAGATACTATTGATTTGGTAGAAACTTTAATAACGGGAATGAAACCAGTTAAAAATGGTCATTATGCGATCTTATATGACTCGTTAAATGATATTATGCATTATTATGTTCGAACAAATGGTGCATGGGTATTAGATGAAAATATTGATAAGGATGGTTTGAATTCGTTTAATAACCAGAACATACTATGTAATTTACAAAATAATTGTATTACGATAACTAACAACAATACTGCCAGTGGTATAGATTGTAAATCAGAGGATGATAATAAATCAATGTTGGCTGAAAATGCGTTGAAGAGTATTTTGACGGAATTTGATAAACAATATTATCAGTCAAAGGAAGAATTGGAAAATAAAATAAAATCTGTTTTTGAATACTACACGAGTATTTTTGAGAAGAATGAAAAAATACAAAATCAAAGAATTGTCAAATACAACAACCAACAATATTTATTAGGATTGGAAGAATTAAAACAGAATGACCTGGATCTGGCTACAGGTGCAGACGAATCCGACACTATTTTGAACAACAACCCTTACACATCTCCTTACATCAAATTAAGAGATATGATCCTCGGACAAACCGATTTTGTAAAAAAACAAAACGATATAATTCGTTTCACACAAATGTTTACGAGAGAAAACATGAAAGATACAACAGTAGGACCATTAGGTGAAGTTGAATCGGTTTATTGGCGTTATTGTGTTAAAACAAATATCAAACTACTACCCATTTTTTTATATACATTAGCATGTGTTTTTATCAACGATAATGATAATTATAATGAAAAAGTTGAATATATTATAAAAGATATTGGTGCTTTGAGTGATGACGGAGATTCATGGGTCGACAAACACAGTGGTTATATTATTAAAAACATTAATTTTGATTCAGAAGAAGGTTATGAGGGTGGTTTCAAAATAAAATCGAGAGAAATCATGAATACAGAAACCGCTTCGGGTATTGCATCTGTGGTAAGTGATGAAAATGGTAGAGTGAAAGAATTGGAAGAAGAGGTAAAAATAAAAGTGGCCAAAAAATTATCTCCAGAAAATAAAATAGTGATGAATATTGTGAATACACTCTCTCAATCCTGTATGGTTGATATATCTCAACAACATGAATTTATAATGAAAACGGTTAACGAAGCATTACTGAAATCACTACCAAATGAATCTGATTATAATAATGAAGTAAAAGAAATGGCAAATAAGGGAAAAACTATTCCGCCATATAAAACTATATATAATTCTACTATTTTATATATCACAATGGGAATGTTTTTAATTGGTGTTCAAACTCATACACCATCAATTAAAACAAAAAAAACATTTCCTGGATGTGTGCGTTCATTTCAGGGATTTCCTATTGATGGTGATTCTAATGGAGATTTTTCATCTGTTGAATATATTGCGTGCATAGGCTACAATATACGTTCATCAGTAGATCCATGGTCAGCTCTGCAAAAACAAAAGAGAGAAAACATAGCGAATCGTTTAAAAGACACTATACAAAAAATATTGTTGTCACTTCCAGATGTTGATCGAATGATTAAAAATAAATTGGAATATAATATTGCTAGGGAAAGACGTCGTGGTACAGATACAAAACATGGCGATGAGGAAGAATACGAACATGATATAAAAACGTGGACCTCGTTTTTGCCTCCTCTAGTTAATTTTAAAATAGGAAGATTATCCAATATAACAACCGAGTTCAAGAGTTCATTACTGAGTTCACTGAAGAGTGGTGGAAGTAAACAGAGAGAAAAAATATTGGTGGTTGAATCCAAAATCATCGAGTTTTCTCTCGCTATACAAGAAAAAATACAACAAATTATTACAAAAAAGAAGTTGTTATTAACAAACAAAGCTAATGAACCCTTTGTAGAAAATGCATGCTGTAATGATAGTGACATTTTTAGTACGATACGTTATTTTGAAAAGGAGAGTAATGGAGAGATAGGTAATCATAATAGAATAGTCGAAGAATTAACAAATATATTAGCTGATATAAATGCTATAGCAAAATCACCATATATAGTGAGTAAAGAAAACACAAAGAATCAATATCCTGTAATAGGTAATGATTTTGATGAAGAAACTATTTATCGTGCATTTATTGTGTATTGTAAGTTCAATAGTTTAATACCAACTAGCGAAGAATTGATTAGTTTGTGCAATGAAAAACCGAAAAATATATCGAATAAAGATTCTTATAATGAAATTATTTCAAAGTTAAAGAAGGATGGTAGAAACTATACACATGAATCTTTATTGAGATTACTCCAATTGGTGAATAGAAAGAATATTGTTGACATTGAAATGGATAACGTAGTCATTAACTCTACCGATATGATGCGTAATATAATTGATAATTTTAATTATGAAAAAGAAGAATTAGTCTATCCATCTTTACAAAAACTATTAGTCGAATCATTGGATGCAAATACGAATACGGGTACAGGAAGAACTGCGGACAGACCTGATGAAATTGAAGATTCAAAGGAAGTAAGAGCATTGAAAAATCATTTAAGTAGAACCAATGATGCAATGAAAAAGGATATTGTCGAGTTTATTAAAAAGAATTATAAATTGACAGGTGTAAAACAGAGAGATATCGATGGTTTACTGAATGAATTGTTTGAATGGGGTTGCGGTGATGAAGTTAATGATAACGAACTCCGCAAGAGCGACTGTTTAAATAAAATGATGCAATTTATAAAAACATATATTCATAATTTCGCGAGCGTTTTTCCAAACATTATATTGAATACAGTTGATTATGACAAAATAATCATTCCAAAATATTTGGGACTCTCTCTAACTCATAGTAACGATATTAAAAATATAATTAAAAAATATTACGAAAATTTGCGTCCTTTTTATAAAAATCCACATGTTTCAAGTGTTTTATACAATATCCAAAATAAAACAAAGAATTTGATAATGTTAATTAACGAGACTCCATTTTTAACCGCGAATGACAATAACATGTCAATATTCAATCTTCGTTTATCTAAATTATTATTGGAACAGTTTTTTTTAATCTTGTTTACAGAATATGTTAATCTAGCAAATAATGAAAGCATGTTATTTGGTATTGATGTTAATGTCACTGGTGAAGAGAGAAAATCAAACAAATCAAACAAATCAAATACAACAAGATCAAAAACAACTAAATCGCAAACAAAAAAAACTACTAAGAAAAGTCGAGGTTCACAATTAACAATGGAAGATCCAGATCGGGACTTTTCAATTGAAGATGTTTTTACTGTAGAAAGTTTAGAAGAGAGAGAACAATTTATAGGATTAGAAGGTGAAGCATTTGAAAATGAATATATTCGAGCTCCAGGTGAATTGAAAAAAATGCAAACAAATATAGCAAATTTACTATTGCAATATATGAATATTATGCGTGATCACAAAGATATTATCGATATTTCATATGACAAAATAATGGATAAGGTATTCAAAATAAAGGAACGAGAGAAAGACACATTTACTGATCGTTTAAAAGGCAAATCAGATGAAGCTAGAAATGTAGATACAATTATGAAAATCAACAAACTAGGTGAATGGGGTAAAGGCTTACAAAAAGGCCTTACTAGTTATGTTAAGGAGAATTATGATGAAGAAAGAGACATGATGATGAATATCGCATCCATAGAAAGAATTGTTCGAAAAAACCCAGATGTAACGGATGAAAATATTGATCAATACATGGATGATTATAGATACAATAAAAACCTCGATTTAGAAGCAGAACGAGAGGCGTATGATATGACAAATCAGATTGATGATTATAATGATGGTAATTTTGAGGGTGAAGAAGTTGAAAATTGGGAAGAGTTTGATTCTTAGATTATAGGGGTTTAGTTTGATTGTAAATACGTAGATAAAGAAATAAATTATATTAATTCTATATATATAGAAATTCAAATATATATAGAATTAATTAGGCAAAATTATATAAGGCATAAATGAATCATATAAACCAAATAAATATTTTTATTAGTAATCATGTAACCGTTGTATCTATTGTTTTATTCATTATTATTTTCTATTTAATCAAAATTATGAAACCAGCATTTTTATTTAAGCCAGATGGAAGTATGCGTGAATTTGGAATAGGTTATAAAAATAAAACAATTTTACCACTGTGGCTTGTCGCAATTTTACTATCTATGTTATGTTATTTAGGAGTATTGTATTATGTTACTTATTTTTAGGATTAGCGGGGTTCTGGTTTTGCCCTGTTTTCTCCGATTTTGTAGCAAAATTCGTATTTATTTACTGTAAAATAAATATGAATCATACGAATCATATAAATGATATGAATCATATTTTGCATAATGGTCGGACTGATACATATATATGGGTCCATCCTATTATGATATTGTTTGAACTCTTTGTTGTGCTTGTGCTAATGCCTGGTCTTGTTGTTGTACTGTTAATGCATTGTTTAGATTAGATTGTATTTGTGAAACACTCTTAACACAACCACGATTATTGATATTGTATTTTAATATAGTTGAAAGTAATAAACCAGTGTAAATATACCACATAGCTTCACCAACATTATCACGATAAATAACTAAATTCAACATTTGTTGTTTTAAATCACAATATTTTTTAATTACTTGAAATTGAGCTTCACTATTTACCTTTATATTGGGTTGTTTTTCATCACTGCCACCAATCATTTTTTTCATGCATGCTTTCAAATATTTAGATGTTCCACCTAGCATATTTACTGGTGTTTGCACGGTTGCAGGAGTTCCTTCTACTATTCTATTATTGGATGGTGTTGAACCACTTGATTTATTTAAATAGGATGTGAAATTATTACCAGTTAATTCGTAACAATATTTATCTTGAACGTCTGTTAATGATGCATATTGTGGTTTCATTAAAGGTCGCAAAGTATCCCAATATTCATTAAAATTAACAGGAGTCATTTTATTAATTAAAAGTGATAAATTGCTGAATATTTCTGATACTAAATCACTCGATTCTCTCTGTATGTCTTTTTCTAATTTATTTAATTTTTCTACATTGGTATCTGTTGATGGTATAGTTGATGCGCCATCCATATTTTGATCCACTATGGTTTCAGTTTCCCCTTTTATTCTATTACTATGATTTAATAGTTCTGACAAAATTTCATTCGCTCTTGTTGATACAGAATAATAACCTACAACATCTGAAAACGCATTTTTAAAATTAGGGAATGATATTAATAAAATAATTACAATTCCAAAAATCATTATCCATGGAATAAATGTTATTAAAGCAGTATATCCTAGATTACTTTTAAATGACCCACCACACATGTTTGCTATAACAATTACATTAGTAATCAATTGTGACAGTAAAGTTATTCCAAAATACAATAACAAACTCATATTAACCGAACTATAATAAGATTCAACGCCTTCATCACTAGAATAATCTTGCAAAGTAGGCTTACCGCGAATTTTTGTAAAATAAATTCCAGTGAATATTAGAAAAATGATAAAATTTACTACAGAATTATCCATAATATTTTGATATTTAATAGAATAGAAATATGTTTATAGATAATATGTTTATAGATAATATGTATAATTTAATTTACTAATATAACTTATTATAATACTACAATAAAAATATATTTTAATATCAAAACATTCAAAAACCGCTATGTTTTATGATAATTATAATTCATCTAAACCTTTATTAGTTGAACCTGGTGTCAAACAATTCTTGCATGAAACTTTAAAACAATGTAGAGAATATAAAAATAAATATTACAATATTATGTTTAATGTAGGTGTTTTTTCTATTTTGATCTTTATTTTAGGGCTTATATTATTGTATAAATACAAAGGCAAATTAACACCTTCTGAAAAATTAAAAAAAGAACGTGAAAAACAACAATATATTCTATCTAAAATCAAGAATTTTCAAAATGCAAAACGGCTTGCTCATCAAGAACTTATAACTGGATTACCTGGGTGGGAAAATGAATACGATATAATTCAACGTAAAATTTATATTTAGCATACAATAAATATATAAACAAAAAACAAAAACTAAAAACAAAAACTAAAAACTATAAAATATATAAACTATATTATATATAAACTTGTATATATAAACTTCTATACATCGCATTATAAAAAATGAATACAACAAATAATTCTGAAAAAAAAGACTTTGCTGATGCAGTATTTATGTTTTATAAATTAAAAAATCAATATGAGCATGCTATTGATGAGCAGAAAAAGAAAATCATTAAACTTGAAGGTCTGAGTTGGAGAGAAAAGAAACGCGAATATAAACGTTACAAGCCAAAATGCATTAACTGCAAACGTGCAGTTGGTACTGTTTTTTCAGTAAAGCGTAATTTGGGTGAATCTGGCGAAGAAGCGGGTCAAGAAAAATATCAAAATGAAGGTTCAAGAATATTACGAGCATATTGTGGTGATCGATTAAATCCATGCCCATTAAATATAGAAATTGCTAGTAATTTATTTAATGTTAAGCAATATTTGAACGAAGAAGAGGTCAACTTAATGAATGATAAATCCGAAGTTATTAAATACAAAAATGATTTGTTATTTGGATATTTATCAGAAAATGAGGTTGTAGACAAATTCGAAGAACTAAAGGAAAAAATAAAATCAGAAACATCGAATTATGAATTTTTATTGAGTCAATATAATGAAGTAGTTAATAATAATGAAAAGTTTAAGAAAATTAACAAAAATACCAAAGAAATATATGAATTAATTGATAAAATACGAAATACAATGGACAAATATGAAAAAACTGATAATACTAATTATGTTTCTGATGCTGTTACATTATATACAAACGACCTTGTTCCTAAAATTAAACAAAATAACAAATTAAAGTACAAAGTAGAATATGTAGATTTTAATGAATATGACAGTACTTATAACTTGATACAAATTCCATATACAGAAGAAGATATGGAAGCAAGTTTGGATAATAAAGTAATCAATTTAGTAACTGGATTAGCAAAATTCAGAAAATGATATTATTGCTTAAATTATATAAATATTTATATATGTAGTTAGATATATAAATAATGGCAACATCTTTTGTAACAAATGTAAACGGTAAACCATATAACGTATTCGATAGTAATCGAATAGTTACGTATACGAATCTAACATCTGGAACATGGAATTTTGTTATTAATAATATTAGTGTAACATTTCATATTGACTCATCTGATATTTTTCAAAATGGTAATCCACCACCAGCAGCAGTCTTTACTCTTACTGATAATTTAGGCAATACTTTAATGAGTGCATCTTATCCAATAGTGCCTTCACCAGCTATTAATACAATTAATGCTACAATTACTTTAAATTATAATCAAGTATTTACTGCTATTAGTTCAAGAACATATTTTGTTACATTTTATGTAGACAATCTTGCGCCAACAACTCCTTTTCTATACAATTCATCCAGGTATTCTAGTGCATCTTTTAATAGCGGTACAATTCAAATAAGTTTACAATCTCCTGCTTCAACACCAACACCAACACCAACACCAACACCAACTCCAACACCAACTCCAACTCCAACTCCAACTCCAACCCCTACTGATACCATAACACCAACTCCAAAACCTACTGATACAATAACTCCAACACCAACCCCTACTGATACCATAACACCAACTCCAACCCCTACTGATACAATAACTCCAACTCCAACCCCTACTGATACAATAACTCCAACTCCAACCCCTACTGATACAATAACACCAACTCCTACTCCAACTGATACAATAACTCCAACTCCAACACCTACTGATACAATAACTCCAACACCAACCCCTACTGATACAGTAACTCCAACTCCAACACCTACTGATACCATAACGCCAACTCCAACTGACACGCAAGCACCAACTCCAACCCCTACTGATACCATAACACCAACTCCAACCCCTACTGATACGGTGACTCCAACCCCAACACCTACTGATACAATAACACCAACTCCTACCCCTACTGATACAATAACTCCAACACCAACTCCTACTGACACGCAAGCACCAACTCCTACTCCAACTGATACGGTGACTCCAACCCCAACACCTACTGATACAATAACACCAACTCCTACTGATACAATAACTCCAACTCCAACCCCTACTGATACCATAACACCAACTCCAACCCCTACTGATACGGTGACTCCAACCCCAACACCTACTGATACAATAACTCCAACACCTACTCCAACTGATACAATAACACCAACTCCTACTCCAACTGATACAATAACTCCAACTCCAACTCCAACTGATACAATAACTCCAACACCAACCCCTACTGATACAATAACACCAACTCCTACCCCTACTGATACAATAACACCAACTCCTACACCTACTGATACAATAACACCAACTCCTACACCTACTGATACGGTGACTCCAACCCCAACACCTACTGATACAATAACACCAACTCCTACCCCTACTGACACGCAAGCACCAACTCCTACTCCAACTGATACGGTGACTCCAACACCAACCCCAACTGATACAATAACACCAACTTCTACCCCTACTGATACCATAACACCAACTCCTACCCCTACTGACACGCAAGCACCAACACCAACCCCTACTGATACAGTAACTCCAACTCCAACACCTACTGACACAGTAACTCCAACTCCAACACCTACTGACACAGTAACTCCAACTCCAACACCTACTGACACAGTAACTCCAACTCCAACTCCAACCTCTAGTGACACGCAAGCACCAACCCCAACTCCAACTCCAACCCCAACTCCAACCCCTAGTGACACGCAAGCACCAACCCCAACCCCTACAGTGACACCTATATCGAATATATGTTTTTTAGCAGGAACACCTGTTACAACCAATCAAGGGAATATTCCTATTGAGAAAATAGACTCAACTATTCATACTATCCGTAACAAAAAAATTATTGGTATCACCCAGACAGTTACACAAGATACATATCTTGTTTGCATGGAAAAAGATGCGCTAAGTGAAAACGTTCCATCTCAAAAAACTATTATTAGTAAAAATCATACTGTTTTGCATAAAGGTAAAATGACAAAAGCAAAAGAATTAATCAAACTATACGAAGGCGTATACAAAATACCTTACAACAAAGAAATATTGTACAATGTTTTAATGGAAGATCATTCCGAAATGGTGGTAAACAATATAATTTGTGAAACATTGCATCCAGAAAACAGTATAGCAAAATTATTTTATCATTTGAAACTATTTAACGAAGATGAACATACAAGAATCATAAACGAATACAATAAAATGTGTATTGATAATAATGTTTATACATCCAAAAAATAGCTACATAAAATAGAATTAAATTGATGAATAGTTTTATATAGAAAAATATTTATATCTTTTATTATAGTAAAAGGTATATATAGATAACATGTTCTTCAATAAAATTTCAATTCCTATATTTTTAATCAGTTTATTTATAGGCATATTTTTTGTTTATATATTCGGTAGTGATAGAAAAGTAATTTATGTATACCCTACACCTGACAATATTAATAGAATTTTGTACAAAGATAAAGCAGATAATTGTTTTTCATTAGAATCAAAGGAAATTAAATGCCCATCTGATAGTTCCAAAATAACTACTATACCGATTCAAAAATAATATATAGTAATATACGATTTGTAAATTTACAATATTGTTATAATATATATTGTTTTGAATATATATTATATATAAAACCAAAATATGTATTTATCCAAACTTTTTCATACAAAAACTGGTAAAATTGTTCTCTCCATATTATTAGGTTTAGGATTAGCAACTTTATTTAGAACAGTTTGTAAAGACAAAAACTGCTTTGTGTTTAATGCACCACCATTGGAAGAAATTCAGGGTAAAACATATAAATACGATAATAAATGTTATCAATATACACCAAAATCCGCAAAATGTGACGCTTCAAAATCGATCGTTCCTTTTGCTTGATTTTGTGTAATTTTAGTAAGTATAGTATAATTTACTTGTTATGCGTAAATTATGCTAATCAATCATTCTATGTAATATATTATATATATTATGAATAATTCTACAACAAGTATTTCTGATTTACCATCTGATCCAACTGGTGGTGGAATCCAACCTGGTAATATATCCATGTCCATTCAAGAAAATGATCAGCAGATGCAACCACAATCAGAGAATCAAAATCAAAATCAAAATCAAGGTAATGGTAACGGTTTCTCATTGGATCAAACAACCATTAATCAAATTGTTAATGGATTACAAAAAGCAAGTGTGAATGGTTTAACCCAGCTTCCATCGAGAGACATACCAAGAACGACCGATGCTATTACTAACGATGCGCAAATTCAGCCTAATTATATACCACAACCAAATCCTGCGCAAATGCAAGAAGACTATATTCAAAAAATGCAACAAATGAATCAATCTACTAATGAAATAATTGACGAGCATAATAAAAAAGCTAATTTTTCAAGTTCATTGGATAACTTGTATGATGAAATACAAACCCCGTTGTTACTAACTATCCTGTTTTTTATTTTTCAACTGCCTATATTCAAAAAATACTTGTTTTTATATGTACCCTTTTTGTTTTTCAACGATGGTAACTACAACATAAAAGGTTATTTGACAATAAGTGTATTGTTTGGATGTATCTACTATTTTTGCAACAAGGTATTAAACATTGTGAATTTTTAGGTATTTTATAAATGTAATATATACCATATAAAATTAGATATAATAAAAGGCGAAAAACAAGTAAATAGTATTAAAAAAAATGAAAGAAAATACTTCTCATTTTCTAATACAAAATAATAAGGAATTGTTATAAATTTAAAATAATTTTGTTTAAATAAAATTCCATATTCACCGCATTTATCCTCGTCATTTCTTACACTGGTTGCCTTTTCATAATTATATTTACCAGTTATTATATCAACATCTCCAAAATTGCTACATTCATTTTTATTTGCGATAAAAAATTTACAATTCGCACATATCGGCTTGTTTTGATTTTGAATAAAATAAAGTTCAACTTTACTGATACCGGACAAAAAAAATATATATTGTAAAATTCTCATTATATATTTTTATACAAACGTTTTAGGTTCTTTACACAGTGAAGATTTATTTTCGAACGTTTTACATATTTTCTCACGCATAAATCAACCTTCTTTATAAAAATGGCGACTCATGTATTTTTGTAGGTTGAAGTAAGTTAGTTCGTCATTAGGACTTACTCCAAGAAGCTTTCTAAGCTTTTCGTCGGGATTGATTCTGCGACCATTACACGGATCTTGAAGACCATGAACCCGGATGTATGTGTTAATTTCCTTGCTAACATCGGTACGTGCCATTTTACTTCCAGCGGGTTTGCCTAAAAACATAGCAAGTTGATCACTGATAATACTTGGTTTTACGAATCCACTTGGAACTCTTCTACCACCACTGATACTAGTACTACCACTACTACTACCACTACTACCACTACTACCACTACTACTACCACCACCACTAAACACCGGTTTCTTTTCAACATAACCATCAAGGTTTCCGCAATCTCTAATATAATCGTGTTCTTCAGAAGTTAAAAATTTTGGTCTCTGGTTAAAGAGAAAAATATCCCAAAAATACATCTTTTCTTCAAGTGACACCGTATTATCCTTACAATATTGTAACAATTCAGCTTTACTATTCAACATATATTTATTTTCACGTAAATTAAATAAAAAAAAACCATTTACAATAGCATCAATTATGTTTTCGCCTTGTAGTCCTCCAAATGTATACATACTGTGACTTTGAACGAATTCACGAATAGCATCTCTTTCCGACATTTCTTTTTCAACAATGATAGGTGTTGAATGTTCGGTGTCATCATCAGCAAAGGTTGTAGATTTGACTTTCATATTGTTTGTGTTATATAATTATTATATGAAAGTATATCTTTAATTTGTTTAATTATGTTTATAATATAAATATTTTGTTATTATTTATGGTAACAAAATATTTCACAAATGATAATATACCACCGCATATACATGCAATTTAGAAAAAGAAATATTTGCGTGATTTTGTTGCTTTTTTGTTTTTACGCGTTTGTTTTGGTTTGGTTTTCGATTTAATCACCTTAAAATATTTGCTTTTAAAATCATGTGAATTCGAATTATTTTTTTGCATTTTGGCTGTTTTGGTAGTGTTGATCGTTTTGGTAGTTTCTGCCTTTGCATTTGTTTTGCTACTACTACTAGTACTACTATCACCTGGTTTATAAACCAAGAACCATTCTTCGAATTCACGACTTCCACGATTGGTTTTTAATTCTGCAAATTTCTTTGCTTTTTCTGCACGCATTTCTTCAACCGTATCCTGATGTCCATAACATTCAATACTAAAACGTTTGAGTAGACCTTTTTGTTCTAATCTATTTTTTTGCTGTACTTCAAACAAAAATTTGGACATGCAAAGAATACGATCAATATCATAATAAGGTTTGTCAGCATATAAAAACGCCAAGTAAAAACTCATCATGGTATCAATTGTAGCAATTCTCAATCGTTCTTTCTTATACGCAATCTCATTATAACTATGACATGCAATTGGTTTATAAATAAAGGCAATTGTATCTTGGTCCACAATAACCTCATACGATACTGGTATAATATCGCCTATTGGATCATGGCGAACTATTTTTACATTTTCTACATCAATATCTTTTAATCGCTCTTTTACTATTTCAGCAGTTGTTTCAGGGTCTTCCGATAAAACATCAAAATCAGGAATACGTTTTAATTGTTTTTGTAAATTTTTGGGCATATATTTTGAGTACATAGAAACCGCGAAACCGCCGAAAAAGACGACTTCTTGGTTGATAAGCGTATTTTTCACTGTTTCATATATTTCATCCCCATTCTTGTTTTCGAATTCTCTCTGGAAATCGATTTCATCGCAGTTTTTGGTAGTAAGTGGATAATGTTTATTTAGTAGGGTAATACGTTTTAAGACTTTTTCCCATCGACTAGTATCACCTGAAGGTCTGGACAATTCCAAAAACATACCCATTCTCAAATAATTGGGTGGCGCGTATAATATTCCCGCTACACGTATCGATTCCATTTTAATGGATAGAAATATTTCCTTAGGAAGATACGTTATATCTGCAATAGGAATAAAATTGACAAACACTTTGTAAGTACCGTGATGTTGACCAGATTTGGCTTCAACATCTGTGAAACCGTTTTTAAAATAGATGTCTGCTAATTCTTTTGCGTCATTAAGAGCGTTAAAGGAAAAAAAATCATAATCAGGTATTTCCAATTCTTTGTTATAAAATTGATCGTGTTTTGGTAATATGTTGTTAATGGCTGTTCCTCCGTAACAAATGAGATTTTTCTTTTTAATGAAATTCTCTACTATTTCAACAATGGATTTTATTTCTGGTGATGAAACAACGCGTTTAGCCGTATTTTCTTCTGCTTTATCGACCGCTAAACGTAGTATACTCATTTCACAATCTACAAAACTAATATTTTTGTCACACTTTATTAGTGACTTTTTTTTTGTCATTTTATCTGTTGTTCGAAATATTGATATAGTTATATTATATCAATATTAAATTTTTATGATATATTAGAAATAGAGTAACGGTTTTTAATTATAATATGTATAACTTTGAGTTCCGACTTGTACAGTATAAGGGTTTGGAGCATATGATAAAGAAGGATCTGCAGCGGAAACATCAAACGTGGTCGGAGAATAACGTAAATTGGATGGTTTTAAAACAAATGCGAATCCCACTTGATTAAAACATGTATTAATACCACTTGGATTGGTATTTGTAGATGGATCTATTGATGTTGAAACACATGATGTAGTACATAATTGTAAATTAATATCGGGCAATTGCCAACGCATCGCACACATCTGACAACCAGTTAGCTGAGATAATAAAAAATTTGGATTTGCTGGATTGCCTCCACTATCTGGAATCACCATAGTCATATTTACCATATTATATTGAATAAAATCATTTAAATCGGATTCTGACTCCAATGTACTGTTTGGTACAATTTGCATAAATGTAGATCCACTTACCATATTTACATATTCCCATAGTTTAGAATTCATAATTGCAGTTATTATACCATTCGTCATCTGATCGACTATAATAATAATATTTCCTTGTTTAGATGGATTATTTATTCCAGAAAATGTCAACAATGGTAATGCTCCCAAATTGTTTCCATTAAACTCATAACTAAATTCGGGACCCAGTAATAAAGTGTCAAAATTTTCAAATATATTAGCTAAATTATTCAACATAGCACAATTTGCACTTTTAATACGTAAATGCATAATGATAGGATCGGTTGGGTTAGGACAAGTTGAGTTTGAATATGCATAGCTTTGTATTGTTGTCATTACATCACCAAAAGGAATACTGTTATATGATTCTTTATAACACGTTGAATATAGTGGCGATGAAGATGTAGCAACTATCGGTTGATTGTTGAGCGAGTAAACTTCAAAATCCAAACAACGAACACCTTGACTTATTACAGCTATTAAATTACATAAACCAACATAATCATTTTTATAATTACCTCCTGAACAACAATTGTAAGCAGTAAGAATATAATAATCTCTTAAGTTGCCAGAACATTGTTGAGAACTAGCATTAATAGGTGATATTTTTGAAGCAAATTCACTATTTCTATTGTATATAGTAGCCAAGTTGCAATTGACGTTTGCTTGACTACATGATGATCCACATCGTTTATACTGTAAGCTATACTTAACATTATGAATATAAGCAATAAATAAAATAAATAATAATACAATTACTATCCATATTAATGTGGTACCCAAGTTTGATCTATCAGACATGATTTGTTTAGATAAATTGTAGACTTTTTGTGTTGCATTATTTACCGTGTCTTTAATTTTTGATGACATATTGATATTATATTGATATTATATTGATATTATATTGATATTATAATGAAATAATATTACTATGTAAATATATTATTATATAATATATATTTATTTATTATTATATTTAAAATATCAATAATAGAACTATAAACATTTACTATTATAAACAATTAAATATAATCAAATAATATAACTAACTAATATAAGTAGTAACTAATATAACTAGTAACTAAGTAACTAAGTAACTAACTAATATACTATAAATAAAAACATATTATAATAACATGGCCGGCGGTTTAATGAATTTAGTTTCTGAGGGTCAACAAAATATTATTCTAAATGGTAATCCATCTAAAACATTTTTTAAAACAACATATGCTAAATATACAAATTTCGGTCTACAAAAATTTAGAGTCGACTTCGATGGTACAAAAACACTGCGTTTATCAGAGGATTCGTATTTTACATTTAAAATACCTAGATATGGTGATTTATTAATGGATAGTTATATTTCTATTGCTTTACCAAATATATGGAGTCCAATTTTCCCACCAACAGATAATACCGTTTTATCAAATCTTACAGGTACGACAGGATATAGTGGCTGGGCTCCATATGAATTTCGTTGGATTCAAAATTTAGGTGCATTGATGATAAAAAAAATATCAATTACATGTGGTAATCAAACATTGCAGGAATACTCTGGATCGTATTTATTAGCTATGGTACAAAGGGATTTTCCTACTGACAAAAAAGCATTATTTGATAAAATGATTGGAAATATACCTGAATTAAATGATCCAGCTAATTCTGGGTCACGTGTCAATTCATATCCAAATGCATATCATACAGACAATCCTTCTGGTGCAGAACCTTCTATTCGCGGATCAATATTATATGTTCCTATAAATTCATGGTTTAGTTTAAACAATCAAATGTCATTTCCATTGGTTGCATTACAATATAATGAATTACATATTAATGTTACATTTCGTCCTGTAAATGAAATGTTTCAAATTCGTGATGTTTTAGATCAGGTAAATAATTTCCCTTATGTATCTCCTAATTTTAATTATTATTATATGCAATTGTATCGATTTTTACAGCCACCACCAGATGTTAATATTGGTATTACGTCTTATATAGATACTAGAACACAATGGAATGCGGATATACATCTAATATGTACATATGGGTTTTTATCAAATGATGAATCACGTATTTTCGCTTTAAATGAACAAAATTATTTAATAAAACAGGTTTATGAATCTGTTTTTTATAATGTCACCGGTCCAAACAGAGTAGAATTAACTTCATTGGGAATGGTAGCAAGCCAAATGTTTTATTTTCAAAGAAGTGATGCCAATCTGAGAAATGAATGGAGCAATTACAGCAATTGGCCTTACAACTATCTACCATACGATTTAATACAAGCTCCTACAAATGGTATTTATCCTATTTTTCAACTAGATTCTTGTGGAAATAAAATACCAGTATTAATTGGTCCAGGTGTAAATCCAGACGGAAGATTGACCGGTTGGATGATTACAGGTGATTATAATTCTCAAAATGCTAAAGAGATTTTGCTTACATTAGGAATTCTTTTTGATGGTGAATATAGAGAGAATATGCAACCCGCAGGTGTTTACAATTATATTGAAAAATATACGAGAACACCTGGAAATGCACCAGATGGATTATATTGTTATAATTATTGTTTGAATACTTCACCCTATGTATTACAACCATCTGGAGCAATTAATATGACGAAATTCAACAAAATAGAATTGGAATTTACTACTATAATTCCTCAATTAGATCCTTTAGCACAAGTTTTGACTATTTGTGATCCTATTACAGGTAATATTATCGGTATTAACAAACCAACCTGGAGAATTTATGATTATAATTTTAATTTATATTATTTTGAGGAAAGATTGAATGTTATTCGATTTATCAGTGGTAATTGTGGAGTATTATACGCGAACTAATCACGTTTGTCGAACATAGCGAAACTGTTATTACAATTTTGGATACCACACAAAATATCTTCAGGTGCACCTTTTGGTATGTCTTCAACGCTTTTATTCATATAACTTTGTCCAAGATCACTTGACGTAGGTTTATAAAAATTATTTAATGCTGTTAGTTCTTTACAGCCTTTGCAGTCTACATCTGAAAAACATTGTTCACGTGATAATAAACATTGCGATTTTGGTCCACACCAATTATCACATGTATATTTTGACATAGCAGGCAAATCAATGGTATTACTATGTATATAATTTACTTTATAACTATTGTTGACAAATGTATTGGAATCCGTATCGGTGTTTGTATTATATGTGTCAGATAATGAAGAGAATAGTTCTAAATATGTTCCGGCATGCAAATAATTTCTATTGAGCAAAAAATGTACCCATCTAAATAATAGAAACAATATAAAAAAACACAATAAAAACAATAAAAAATTGAAATATTTGGGTGTTTGGTTTTTTTTTGCCATTTTATATACCTATATATTTTTTCTAATTATAGGTAAAATAGAGAATAATATTATTATAGTATATTATATCACATATTATCACATACACATATAAAATAAATAATGGGAAGTGGTTTTTGGATATTTTCATGTATATTAGCTATAATTGCACTAATTATTATCATTGTGATTGCTACATTTACAGGAAAAATATTAGATAAATTATTATCATGGGCTTTATCTAGTTTAAATTTTAACCAAATTATGACAAATGCATCTGCATCAAATAAAGCAGAATTTAGTAAACTCAAAACAAAAATCTCCAATTTTTTAAAACAAATTTCTCTTTTTGGACCACCTCCTAAGACTACTGCTACTACAAAATCGCAAAGTTATGGTGAGTTTTTAAAATATATTGGATTGAAATTAATAGCAGTATTAATTCAAACATTTTTAGGAGTATATGTATTATGGACGTGTAAAGTTGCCCAAGCAAATCTTTTACCTAGTGATTTTCGAGGAGCGCCTTATACTGATTTACCACCAATTATAGATTCTATAATGACACAAGTGAATTTTTTTAAATTGGATGGTGAAGATTACAGTACAAAATTATTGTTTCAATATTTATACATTCCGGATAAATCAGCAAATGACAGTAAACAAATAAATAGTCAATTTACATTATTAAACGCATTACGTGAATTCAATGAATCGCCTACAATTACAGGAACAACGATGTATTTTATTTACATGATTGAAAGTTTATTTTGTTTAAATTATACGATGATTAATATGTTTTTCTCTTTTTTCAATAGTTTTTACGAATGGGTATTAGTATTATTCGGAGGTTATTTACTAATATTTGTGTTTGCTGTTAATTTTATTTTATCAAATATTGTTTTCTTCTACATATTTTTCGCAGGTATTTTTACGTGGATATGGAAATTGAATAAACCACAAGTAGTATTACAAAATGGTGAAAAATTTAGTAAGCCAAATTTTGCACAAAATTGGGTCTATATAACATTGATGTCTATGCCTTTTACATGGTTATTTACATTAATCGAAACGATTTTTATTGTAAATTTATTTGGTGCATTTTTAATATTGGGAAATATGGCGGTTTTTCCAGTTGTAATAATATATTGCTTGTTGTCTGCTAGTTTTATAATAGCGAAAGTGGTTGAAGGTAGTAAAGTTGGCGAAAATTATACGTACATGACATTGTATGCAAATAAAATGCGATATATGATAACACCGATTTTTATAATTATGTCTATTTATGTGATAATTGGCGCAAAAGCTTATTTAGGGACTACAGAGAGAAACGCCGCTATTGTTGCAGTTGTGATAGTTTTATTAGCATTAATGAATATTCCAATTGCAAATGTAAATGATTTTGGCACAAAAGACACACAACCATATAATTATATTCAAGCAGAAAAACGCACACAATTCAAATTTTCAGATACTGTATTATGGGCTTTAACTGGATCAGTTAATACTGGAGATTTAGCAATAAATATCGCAAATCAAATTAGTAAAATACAAAAATTTGATAATCATGTAAAAGTGGCTACAATAGAACAATCCGGACAATCCGGTGGTAATAGTTTATTTAACGAAGTTCAACAATCTGATAATTTAATACAAAAAATGCAAGCTCTCAATAATAAAATACGTGAAAATATGGTGATGCCTATGTAAAATCGTGTAAATCATACAAATAAATAATGAAAATAGAATATATGTGTCAAATAGTATAAAATTAAATAGATATATCAATATATATTTAATTGAAATGGGGAAAAAAACAAAAAATGATAAAAAGAAATCTTCTGCACCAACACCAACACCAGCTACATCCACACCCACATCCACATCCACACCCAAATCCACTGTATCAAAACAATTACCATTTGTCAGTATATGTACGCCCACATTTAATAGACGTCCTTTTATTCCAATAATGATCGAATGTTTTAATCATCAAACTTATCCAAAAGATAGAATGGAGTGGATTATCATAGACGATGGAACTGATAAAGTTGGTGATATGTTATCTGACATCCCTCAAATTAAATATTTTTCATACGATACAAAAATGACTTTGGGTAAAAAAAGAAATTTAATGCACGAAAAATCAAGAGGTGATATATTGGTTTATATGGATGATGATGATTACTATCCACCAGAAAGAGTTAGTCATGCTGTTGAAACATTGCTTAAAAATCCACAGGCATTATGTGCTGGATCGAGTGAAATGTATATTTTTTTTAAACATATACAAAAAATGTATCAATTTGGGCCATATGGACCAAGTCATGCTACTGCTGCAACATTTGCATTTCATCGCAAGTTATTAAGTATGACCAAATATGATGAACAAGCGTCATTGGCTGAAGAAAAAGCATTTTTAAAAGATTATACAGTTCCATTTGTTCAGTTAGATCCAATGAAAAGTATTCTTGTTTTTTCTCATGTTCACAATTCTTTTGATAAAAAAATACTATTGAATCAGTTACCAAATCCATATGTAAAAGAGAGTAGCAAATTAGTAGATGATTTTGTAAAAGAAAATTTTGTCAAGCAGTTTTTCTTGGAAGATATTGATAAAATCCTGGATAACTACCATCCGGGAAAACCGGAAAATAAGCCCGATGTATTAAGACAAATGGAAGAGATTACAAAAAAGCGGGAAATGATGATACAACAGCAACAGCAAATGCAACAACAACAACAAATACAGCAACAATTACATAAGAATCATACTGTTATACAACAACTATTAAATGAAAATGCAATATTGAAAGAAAAGATTGCTTATTTAGAAGGTAAAATAAAAATATTTTTTGATAGTAAAATAGCTGAAAAGAAACAGCAGTTACAGTTATCAGAAGATAATGCAACACCTAATATAGATGTTATTTCTACATAAAACTATTCATGTCAATAAATATATGTGTAAATTATATAATAATTTTGTATTATATAATTACAATTACAGTACACCACCAAACCACACATATGATGTATTTATTCAATGTAGTTATCTTATTATTAAATTCTCAAGTACAATATAAATCTCTAGCGAGATCAGAAAGCCGTAGTAGTATATTATTTGCAACTATAGATGACATGGATTACGCGGACTACGCAGATTATAGAGATGATAATTTATCAATGCCACCACCAATTGAAGATGATAATGTTAATAGTTTTATTAATATTAATAGCGCTAATAGCAACAAATATAAAAAACTAAATGGTTATGACCAGAGATATGATAATACAATAGAAGAATTTATAAATCATAAACTATTAATTAATAAAATAGATGGTTTTTTCACTAATAAAAAATTATTAGATCGATTGTTGAAACTCATAAAAGAGAGAACCGAAACAAGATTGGAAGAAGGGTCGAAAAAAAATACACTATTATATCATGAATATGATTCAGACATTTTTCATCAAATTAGTCAATATAATAATGATAATAGAAATAAAAGTGAATTAACTTATGATATATTTGCTGGTGGTTTACTAAACGATTGGTAGCTTATAATCATCATACCATATCATCAATGTCTTCATCCATTTCCCATGCAGTTTCTTCATCAACTAGATTAGAATCTTTAAATGATTTATCCAAATAACGATACATTCTTTGAATATCCAATTTATTTATTTCATAATTTTCAAATAAATTTAATAATTCAGTAAAACATTCATTATCATTATTATATTTACTTTTAAAATTAACAAAAAAAGCAAACAGGTCTTTTTTATCCATTCCTAATTGTTGACATAAATTATGAATAAAATTATAGTTGTTGTATTCAGTTGAATATTTTGTCAATACTTTTGTAAAACGTACATTATTATGTATAGGTTCTACATGAATAGTCGTATCGTTTGATTGGCTATTTAGTTTGGTGTTAGTTTTGTTTTTTTTGCTTGTAGTTGCGGATGTACTGATATTATGTGTCAGCATAGAATTATCTTCATTTATAAAATCATGATATATGTTATTGTTATTAAATGTTTTAATCAATGAACTCATCTCATTAAATATCCATATTTGTTTTTGAAATGTAATTCTATCTATATAATCAGCAAAACAAATATTGTCTAATATTTTCAAGTATACAGGCAATGACTTATTAATATTGTATTTTTCTAATCGATCTATTATATTTTCATGCCATAATAAAGCGACTATTGTGCGATCTGTTTCGTTCATAACATGCAAATGATCATTCATCGAGTAATTTTTGTTAAATAAATTATTTGTTATCGATTTTGTATCTTCATTGTATGATTTTAATTTAAGTATATTATCTACTACGTATTCATTTAATATGTTATCGTTTTTACAATATATACTATAAACGTTGTGTAATTTACGTAGATCCCCTTGTATATAATAAACTAATTTATTTTTAATATTTTTTGTTATTGTCGGCATAATATTATTACATATCGTTTCTATTTCTTCATTGGTCGGTTTATTTAATTCAAATACATTACATACTTTCATTAATTCATTTATTTTTTTGTCTATATGATAATTTCCTATGCAAATGATAGGAATTAATGTCGTATCTTCAGTCTTTTGTCGCTTTGTTTTTTTTGGCCGTATGAGTTTTATTAATGCATTTATACCCCCTTTATCTCCATTGTTCATGCCATCAATTTCATCCATAATAATCGCTTTTTTTTGTATTTTTTTATGAAATAAACACATTATACTTTTGTCTGACATGTTGTCTTTCGTAATTGTTTCTATTATTGATTTATTTCTTACATCGCCTGCATTATAGGTAATAATATCATAATTTAAATCTTTTAAAATGTCAGTTACAAATTTAGTTTTACCTATACCTGGATTCCCATAAACATAGATTCCTTTTTTAAATAATAAATCAGATTTATTATTTTCAAAATTTGTTAATATTTCTTTTATTTTACATACAATTGTCTCTCTCGATAATATATTATTAATATTATCTATATAATTATTATTTTCTAATTTACTTTGTAATTTATTTTGTAATTTATTTTGCATATTACTATATGTTACATTTTATTTTTATGTTTATTTTTTAACATATTCAATTAGAACGTTTTTACATTTCGTAGATGGTTTGTCATTTTCTATTGATAAATATAATAAAAAGTCTATGAGGTTTGCATATTTTTTATTTTTATATTTTATTTTGTAGTTGTGGTTGTGAGAATTTAAACCCTTGATCATTTGTGAATTATTCAACATATCTTGCAATGCAACATGGTTGTCCAAACGAATTATATATCTAAAAAAAGTATCCAGTTTTTTGCCAGTTTTTTTGATATGTCTTTGTATTGTTGTAGTATGATATTTATCATAGTTGGTCTTTGATAACCATGTTAACACATCATACGGTATATATTCATATATGTCTCGGATAATTTCATCAGGGAAAGATTGTAGTTGAGAGAACATACACATACACATACACTATATATTACAAAATATAATTTTATGCGAAAATATAAAATTATATTGCAGATGCAAATTTTTTCATTATATATTAAGACGATGTTTGCTGTGTTGTGGTAGTTGATGCGGAAGAGCCTGATGAACATGGATTTGGAAAATCGGGCCAAACACCATCCCATGTTATACCATTTGTACTTGCCCAATTATATTTATTGCATGAGCCGTTTTGACTATTTGTGAATGAGCTAGTACTAAAATTCATTCCTGTAGATGGTGTATTATTGATTGCATTAGGGCAATTTATGTTGCCGTTTCCACTACAATCTCCTAAAGATTGGACGTTAACACAATTTCCACCATTTCCTGAAAGATCTACCCAATAATCGGGACACTGTCCTACAATCGGTGGCCATGTATTACCTGAAGGATTTTTAACTAACAAATAACCAATAACTACTAAAAGAATTACAAGTATAATTACTGCAATCGTCAAAACAATTGTTTGAAAACTAGCCATATTTGTTTAAATTTATTTTATGTATATGTATTATATAAATATAAAGATTTATTTTTATAATTTCATTTAATATATACAATTTATATATACAATTTATATATACCGATTTATATATACCTTATACAAATACTATAACAAAAATATGAATTCTGATTCAAGCTGTTATTTTAATTCAAATGGTCGTGTAGACATTAAATCGCCAAACACTCAAAATTTATTTAATTTATATGACAAAATACCAGCACATCAATGTACCACTTTTAGAAATCCACTTGAAGGTCTTTGGGAAGATTCAACATTAAGTAATGCTTACTTCTCGAGAGAAAATTTAGAAATAGTTCAAAATGCAATTCGCAAAGGAATATATGATAAAACCAATGGACAATATATTATAGATAATCAAGATTGTGATTCTTTAAAAACCATAATGCGTGGTGTATATTTAGAGCATTCTGCAAATCAACCAAACAATATCACTCAACAAATAGTGGAACTAAACAAAATGGTGATCAATTTCTGTGTGCAACAAATTTACAGTGAATTAAGAGCATATGTTAAATATTTACATGATGCTAGTACATTGGTTGTTCCTATTGCTCATCCTGTATTATCCACTTTAGCAGATAAACAGCTGGAATTGAAACCATGGTTTTAATTTTTGGGGTTTGAATAGATATATTTTTGAATAACACAAAATATATCTATATTATATGAACAAATATACATTTCCATTTAATAGTTGTGAAATACCACAAAAAAATGGATTTGCACAGCCATTTTCAACTATAATTAACTTGATCTTGTGTTGTATTATTATATTTTATTTACTAAAATCAAACAACTTATATTCACGGTTGTTTTTATTATCCATTTTAATATTTAATATATTTCATACATTTTCACATGCTCTACATTTCAAATTACTTAATAACGGACAATTTTTATTAACACATTTTTCTGCTATAATTTCAACGTTCTTTTTTATACTATTATTAAATCATATCACTAAAAAGAAATTGCTTACATGGCAATTTTACGCATTATTATTTTTGTATATATTTGATATTTATATCATTAGTCAAAAATTTTCGCATATTTACAACATAATAACATTTTTGATTATATTATTTTTAATCATGATTTTTTATTATCCTTTATTATCTGGAAAAATAAAACAAAAAATTATTTACATTATTTTGTTTAGTGCTATTGTTCTTTTTTTTCAAATTTTTGAAATTTTTAATTGTCAATTTATTTTGGAAAATTTTAAAAATTTTCCATTTCATATTATGACTGAAATATCTGTCTACATTCCTATATATTTATTATGTGATTCATTCTATAAAATATAAGTTGTTTAATTTATTCAATTTCTAGTGTGGTTTGCTTGGTGTTTGTTGTTGGTTTTACAACCTTTTTCACCTTTTTAACCGTTTTGTTTGTTGCAGAGTCCTTTCTCTCCATGTTATTAGAACGAGACTCTTTGTATTGATTGTATTCCACCAACAATTCATTCAATTCTTCTAACCACATGGTTTCAATTGTTTTGTTCTTGATATTTTCTAATTCTGTTTGTTTGCTTTGATATTCCTTCATTAGTTTATCAACATTCTCACTAGTTACACTATCCATCGTCATCTTAATCAAATAATTAAATCCATTTGTGTTTGTGTTACCAGATGCCTCCTCTCCATTTTCTGAGTTGGTGTTTTGTGTTTGTGAAACATATCCTCGATCTGTCAACATTTTAACTACATCTGACTTGGATTTCTTTCTTAAATCAATAACGTCATCCAATATTTCTTTGATATAACGCGTTTTATTCGACAAAACAACCAATAGTTTTTCGATAGCATCAATCATGTAACTCTTTCTTGTCTGATACATTTCCAGTCTGGTAATATAATAATCATCAATAATATCCGAAACATGAGTGTATTTTTTCAACTTGTCTTTAGCATCAAACAAATTCATATTCGAGGTTGAATTCGTTGTATAAAGTTTGAATGATTTCTCAATACCGTTGCACCCATGATCATGTTTCACGGCTTCCAACTCTGCGAGTTTTCCTTTTGTTAATGTTACAATAAACTCGACACTTGTGTCTTTACTCATGTCGTCATAATCTTTAATAATAGGCGTTATTTTTTTGCCAGATTTATCAACGCTATCTATCAATGATTCTAAAAACTCTTTATAATCATCGGTCCATGTTCCAATTGGTAATTCTGTAATACGTATTTTATCTGGACCTACAACTTCATATTTTCCCTTTATCAAAAACTTGGGGCTTATTGTATTGTTGGGTGTCGTGGTTCCGTCACTCTGTATTTTAATAATGGTTCCTTTGAACCCTTCATAATATGGAATGAACTCTTGTGTGGGTGGGGTAGTACTATTGGTGAGTTTGTTCTTTAAATATTGAATAATTTCAGCCGGATTATAACACATGATGTCTGTACTAAAACCTGTACCAATACCCTTTGTTCCATTCACTAAAATCATTGGAATGATTGGTGCATAAAATATGGGTTCTACTAAAAACCCATCGTCATCTAAATATTTTAGAATTGCATCGTCATTTTCACGATAAATCATACGTGTGATTGTATTTAAATATGTGAATATATATCTTTCCGATGCACTGTCTTTACCACCTTGCAGACGTGTTCCAAATTGACCACTAGGAACTAACAGATTTATGTTGTTTGAACCCACATAGTTTTGCGCCATACCTACAATTGCAGCATTTAAACTGGCCTCACCATGATGATATCCGGAATGCTCAGAAACATAACCTGAAAACTGTGCTACTTTTATTTCTGTGTTCAGTTTCTTCTTAAACGCCGAGTATAATATTTTTCTTAAACTGATTTTTAGACCATCCATTAAATTCGGAATACTACGATCACAATCATATTTTGAAAAGTGGATCAGTTCCTTGTTGATAAAATCATCATAGGATACTTGTGATTTACTTGTGTCCAGATAACTTGTGCGATCATAATTTTCCAACCATTCTTTACGATCATCTGAACGCTTTTTGTTAAACACCATATCGATTGTATTTGAACTCGTAGTGTCCGAGAATTCGAAACCAACGATTTTCTTCTTCTCGAAATACTCACGGAACTCTTTTCCTGTACTCGTACCTAACCCTTTATAATATTTGATCTTCCACCCGTCTAGACTTCCAGTTTGCTGGCCCCCGATCTTCCAACTCTCATATTCGCCATTGTTATAAAATACTAATTCTTGATTTCCTTTGCGCGCTTTTAAAATCGGTGTATTCATGAAACCGATAAAACCAGGAATTTCTAATAATGATCCCCATTCACATTCGAACATATTAATACCCAATCCCTTGATATGAGATCCATCATCATCTTGATCTGTCATAAAAAGCACCTTGCCATATCTTAGATTTTTATGAACGTCTTCCATGTTTTTGTATTTGCGTCCTGATTCTAATCCTAAGATTTTCTTTATTTCCGCGATTTCTTTGTTCTCCGATATTTTCTTCGTATTCTCTCCACGAACATTGAGGATTTTTCCCTTCATCGGATAAACACCGATAATATTTCTGTCTTCCGACGATAATCCAGAAACAATACCTGCTTTGGCTGAATCTCCCTCACACAATATAATTGTACATTGTGCTGATTTTTCTGTTCCTGCCCAGTTCGCATCGATTAATTTCGGAATACCACGAATTGTTTTTGTTTTTGAACCGTCTGTTTTTTTTGCTGCTTTGTTTTCCTTGATTTCTGTTAATGCGCATGCTGCATCCATAACACCCATCTTGGCGATTTTCTCAATGAATTTATCGCTTACTGTGCAGGAAGATCCGAATTTGCTGGATGGCGTATTCATAAAATCCTTAGTTTGACTATCGAATGCCGGATTTTCAATGTCGCATCTCAAAAACAGGATGAGCTGTTCTTTGATACTATTTGGATTGACTGTGATTTTTTTCTTCTTTTCGATAAACGCACATAGTTTACGTGTGATTTGATTCAATATATACTCGACGTGTTTACCTCCTTTTGAAGTATAAATACCATTGACAAATGAAACCTGGATAAACTCATGCGTTGGTGAAAGCGCAACTGCGTATTCCCATCTGACGTTGGCTTCATTTTCTTCATAAACACGAGGTGCATCTTGTTTGCTTCCAATATACATGTCAATATATTGTTGGAAATTTTTCACTGGAATTGGTTGCGAATTGTATTTGATTTTCATTGTTTTATCGGTTACTGCTGCAATGTCATAAACACGTTTCCTTAATAGGGCTACCATGTCAGGATCTAGGTTTTTAGTATTGTTGAGACCTAACCCTAGACGTTGATAATCTGGTTTGAACGTGATTTTTGTATATGGTTTATTTTTGCATTTAGTAATAACCGGTGGGCAAATTTCATCGAGATTGTTGCGAAATGTTTGACAATATTTTAATCCACGGACATGATCCACTGTTTCAATCGAACCAATGGAAGACCAAATTAATACTAATTTAAAACCGAAACCATTTTTACCACCAACGATTTTCTTTTCTGTTTTATCATAATTAGTAGATGTACGTAAATGACCGAAAATCATCTCAGGAATCCAAATATTATATTCTGGATGTTTTTCTACGTCGATACCATTACCGTCGTTAAACATGGTTATTGTTCCATCATCATCGATTTGAATATCAATGTTGGATACTTCGATTGCATTGGGTGCTTTGTTGGTGACGGCTTGTTTCATGCGAATAACATGATCACGACAATTTACAATGCCTTCATCAAATAGTTTGTATAATCCGGGAATGTAACGAATATTTTTTTGAATGATTTTGTCGTTTGTTTCAGAAAGAATCCATGCATCTGTATCTACTTCTTCAATAGAACCAATATATGTATCTGGATTATCTAAGATGTGTTGTTTGTCTGTCTTTTTTTGGTATTTTTGTGAAAGATCTGTAGATGTTGTTGTCATGTTTGCGGTTGTTTTGGCGGTTTGTTATTTGATTGATTCTATTTATTAAAATGATCGTAGGATTTAACGCTTGTTATTTGTTGTATGTATGTTTCTATATACATATTACTGAATGAATAAAATTCTTTTCAATTTTCTTTTTTATTTATTTTATTGTATTTAGTAAAATAATATCATACTATTATATAATAACAGTTTAACAAAACATGAATTGGTTTTTTACTATCTACGTTGCCGTCCTTTTTTTCATCTTAACACCAAGTGTTCTTCTTAGATTACCACCAAAGGGTAACAAATACACTGTTGCTTTAGTCCATGCAATTGTATTTGCCATTGTTTTCCATTTTACATATAAATTTGTATGGAAAAGATCTGTAGGTTTACCAATGAATAACAATATGAGAATGCCTATGAGACAACCACAACAAATGCCTATGCATCAAATGCAACAATAAATTGATATTTTGACCAAAAAATTATATGATTGTGTATAAAACATATAATTTTTAAGGCGTGTATAATATATAACTATCTATAGATATAGATATACATATACATATACTAGACAATGATGTCAATGTCCAACATTGATGTTGCGAATTATATTTATAACAGTTATACATATAATGATGATGATGGTAAAGAAAAGGGGAGNGAAAAGAGTTGCATTCGATTTTATGGGCGTGCAAATTCTAGATTAAATAGTNNTAAATGTGAAACAGGTAATCATAATAAAAATTTATTGGTCAATAACACGAATCAATCTAATGCTATGCGAATTGCAAATGTAATTAATACAAATGGTTTAGGTAACAGTAAGAATACTCACTTTGGTAATGATTATACAAACAGGGGATTATTAGTTACTTATTTAGGAACAACGGAAGGACAACCTGGTGGAAGTGGGGCTCCACCTCGAAATAAATTTTAGGTTTCGGTTGTTTCGGTTGTTTCAGTTGTTTCAGTTAAATAAAAATCCTTCCGCAAATATAAAATTTATTTTCTTTTTCTATTTTATAGATATGACAAGATATACTAAAAACGCACATGGACATTATGCTATTAAAGGTAAGACATATGAAAGATTAATGGGATCTCGCGCTGAAGTTTGGCACGGTACTGCGTACAAGACAAG